>JAAUYD010078628.1_pt1 | contig 24330 bp, 26 predicted proteins | sample 7278101 | NCBI WGS metagenome assembly JAAUYD01 (sample SAMN14350128, study PRJNA611818) | marine sediment metagenome | isolation source: surface marine sediment (0.6m) | place: French Polynesia: Moorea | collected 2018-08
CGACCCTAAATCGCCGTAGTGGGAAAATTGTTAAATCTCAAACTAATAGTACCACGAAGGAAGTTCTGGCAGTCCTTAAGGGGATACCAGAAGCCTACGCTCTGTCCTTAGACGAGCGTAGGTAGTTCACTGAGTAAAATAGGTAATAAACTTGACCCTTGAAAACCATTGTTGAGGTTTTTTGAGTCAGAGTTTATTTAAAGCCTACCGCAGCTTGCCAAACGAAGGCTAAAGCCAAGAAAAATAAAGGAATAGTAGGTAGTACATCTACCAAAGGATCGAAAATTTGATAAGCTTCAGGTAATTTTGCTAAAAGGAATACGAGTTCCATATCGTTATCTACCTTCCCAACTCTTTTATATTATGGATCACCAAACATCCTATCATAAACAGGGTGATTACTCATCTTCTTGTTGCACTAGAGGTTCAAATACTGGACAATAACCTTCTGGTTTCACTTTAAACCCATAAAGAGGTGATTGAGAATTCCAGCAACGTTGACCCCGATAATGACAACAAGTTAAACAACAATCTAAATCATTAAACACCTTATCAGCATTACTTTGGTTGAGGAGTTCCCGTTGAGAAATCCCTCGCAAAACCAACTCATCCCCTTGCCAACGGGCCTCAACCAGTCCCGTATCAGCAAAATAACGCCAGTGAGGATCATTAACAATGCTGTGGGGCAAGGTAATGGTGATATTTCTTTCTAAATCATTTAATTCTCCCTCGTAAACACCAGGAGAAGGGACTTCTGGTTGGATAAACTTATCTCCAATGGGAAGTTCTACTAATTTTCCGGCGGATGGGAGATGAAGTTGATAACGATTTTGTAACTCTTCTAAACTGGTTAAATCCGTTAAATTAATGGTCGAACCATGAACAAAAATAATATGTTGGGGTCGTAAATTATGAATTAATTGAGTGGTATTGCGGCCATCACTATGTTCTGCTAGAACATAAGACTCAGTATGAACGGACAGTTGTTCCATCAGGTCTATAATTTCTGGTGATTCTAGGGTTTGTCCCTCATGAGGTGAAGCGGGAAATAACATCACCCATAACCCAGACAACAAATAACCTTCATCGTAAAGAGTGGTGAGATCATCGGTTAAGACAATGCAGGGAGTTTGTCCAATTTTTCCCCGTTGTTGGGGGGTCAAACGACGTAAACGGGGACAGATTCTCTCATCCCAAAATAGAGGTTGATGTTTGGCAAAATTTTGTACCGATAAGGGAAATTCCGATAGTAAATCTAAATAGCGATCGCAAGCGTTAGCCACTTCCCCATCCACCCAAATATCTAAATCTCGACCGGTAAACTGATGATGAGAACGCAATAATTTCAAAATTTCTTGTCCTAATCCCAAAGTTGGCACCGGTAATACCACACTATAACCGTGGGTCAAACACTCATGAATGCGCTGCATCAACTCTTTTTCCTGCTGACGACGATGGGGATGGCGCATGGTTCCGTAAGTGCCTTCAATAATTAAAATATCAGGAGATAAACCCCGTAATGCTTCGATAGAGAGTCCTTCGACTAACTGGAGATTAGATAAGGAAAAGTCTCCTGTGTACAGTAATTTATAGGTTCGTTGGACGGTGCGATAAGTCAAGAGGATAGACGCAGCCCCCGGTAAATGACCGGCCCGAAATAATTGCACCGTCAAATCATCAAATAATTCAAAGGGTTTTTCCCAAGATAACCCCTGACAAAAGTTAGCTGTTTTCGGCGCATTTTTTTGGGGCCAATTAAGGGGAAGGAGATGTTTGGTGACTTGACTGGCATAGATGGGTAAGGTCGGGAAAGCTTCATGAAGTGCTTTTAACCCTCTGGCATGATCACTATGGGCATGAGTACAAAAGACTGCATCTACGGGGGCTTGATTTCGATTGACTAAAGGGGTGAGATCCCTTAAACCACAATCGAGTAAGATACGGTGGGGACCTAATTGTACCTCTAGACAGACCCCTTGATGATCATGACCAACTCCATAGGGTAAACAGGCTAAACGGGTTGGACGATGCTCAGCTTTAGCAGGACGTTGATTCATAGACACTTTTTTCGCCCCTTGAGAGGGCTTAATTAGTATCAAAGATAACAAAGTTTTTTAATTGTATCGAATCTTCACTATTTTGAGGTTCGCCCCTGCTATCACGGCGAGGGGATTCTTGGTTCAACGACTTTCAGGTCAAGTCAAGTTTTATCCACTTTACCAAACCGTCGTTCTCGTTGCTGATAATTTAATAAAGCCTCGTGGAGACTATGACGATCAAAATCAGGCCAGAGAGTTTGAGTGACATAGATTTCTGCATAGGCCAACTGCCACAACAGAAAATTACTAATACGCATTTCTCCACTGGTGCGAATTAATAAATCAGGGTCAGGAATACCTTTAGTATACAAATAATTTTCAAATAAATTTTCGTTGATATCATCTAAATTGAGTAATCCCTGTTTAACTTGTTGTGCGATCGCCCGACAACTTTGGACAATTTCTTGGCGGCCACCATAATTGGTGGCTACCGTAAATTGAACCCCTGTATTATTTTCTGTATCTTCCATGGAGCGAAAGATTTCTGACTGTAGAGAAGGAGGTAGAACATCTAACGCTCCCACAAAGCGAATTCTGACATTTTCAGCTATCATTTCCTGAAGTTCGCGGCGTAGAACCCTTTCAAATAGAGTCATCAAAAACTCTACTTCTTCGAGAGGTCGTCCCCAATTTTCTGTAGAAAAGGCATAGGCTGTCAAAGCGGGAATACCCCAATCCCGACAACAACGGAGTAAATCTTTGAGGGTATCCACCCCTCGTTGATGCCCCATAATACGAGGGAGGCCACGACGTTTGGCCCAACGGCCATTACCATCCATAATGACGGCGATATGCTGAGGAAGACGGGTTGGGTCGAGATCGGTTGGTAAGTCCTTTAACACAATAGGCTGTTTAACAGTCATTTCTTCTCTTCTGATGAGTTCGATGACAATAGACGAAAGGTTGTTTGTAAGAAGCGTCTTCCCTCTGGGCCGATAACACGACTGAGAAGACCCCATCCAGGAGCTACGGACTCTCCCTTAACAAGTAAGGCAAATTTGTTGTCGAGTAGCTCTTTTAGTTTACTGCTAGTTAGGGGACGATCCAAGACTCCTTTTTCCGCTAAGGAAATTGAACCGGTTTCTTCGGAGACAATAATACATAGGCATTGATCGACTGTTTCCGTAATACCCATAGCGGCTCGATGTCGCGTCCCTAATTGACGGGAAAAGGTTTTATCTGAGAGGGGTAAAATGACTCCGGCGGAGATAATGCGAGAACCCCGAATAAAAACCGCCCCATCGTGAAGTAAGGTTTTAGGCTGAAAAATGGTTTGTAGAAGGGCTTTAGAAATTTCTCCATCAATGGGTACACCTTGATCCACAAAGACTCTCATATCGATCGAGCCAGTGGTTTCAATGACAATCAATGCTCCTGTGCGGTTTTGGGAAAGTTCTCTGACGGCTTCTACCAGTTCATCTACCACATTATTCGGTTTGATTGTGGTGGGTTTTCGTTTGAAAAATTGTAAGATTTTACCTTGTCCTAATAATTCGAGAAATCGTCGAAACTCTCCTTGAAAAATCACAGCCATAGCGACAGCTGCTCCCAAGACTAATTTTTCCAGGACAAATTGTAGCAGTGTCAGTTGGAGCTTTTCGCTGATCACTGCTGCTAACATGAGGATAATAAGCCCCCGAACCATGTACAGGGTACGACGCTCGCCAATCGCGAGAAGCATCAAATAGGTTAGTAGTAGCACTAAACCGATATCAATGCTGTTATGAATTAGCTCTGGAATTAGGTCTGGGCGTGTCCAGTGTTGCTCAGGAGGCTGACTTGACAGGAAGTAAGATGACAAGATAGATGCTCAATGAGAACAAAAAGGGGTGAAGAATCAGGGAATTAGGAGAGAAGCTTTTGGGGTAAACAATCTTGTCGAATGAGATCGTCGTAGGTTTCCCGTCGTAGGATTAGGTTAGCTTCTCCATTATGGACTAAAACCGCTGCCGGACGGGGCAGGCGATTGTAGTTGGAAGCCATACTATAGTTATAGGCTCCTGTCCCCATGATTACTAGAATATCGCCTGGATGGGTTTGAGGCAACTGAGCGTCTTTAATTAAAATGTCTCCTGATTCGCAGTGTTTTCCAGCAACGGTTACGGTTTCGCTGATCTCGGCTGACATTTTGTTAGCGAGTACCACACGATAGGAGGATTGGTAGGTAATGGGACGGGGATTATCGGACATTCCCCCATCAACGGCAATGTAGGTACGTAGTTCGGGGATTTCTTTGCGACTCCCCACTGTATAGGCCGTCACACAAGCAGAACCAATCAGCGATCGCCCTGGTTCAGCAATCAGTTTGGGGAGGGGGAGTCCACAGCGTTGACAAGCTTTCATAACGGCTTCACTGACGGCTTTGACCCATTCTTCAATACTGGGGGGATCGTCGTCTTCTGTGTAGCAAATCCCTAGGCCGCCACCGATGTTTAATTCAGATAAGCTAAGTCCATATTCTTGTCCTATTTTTAACCATTCTACTAAGACTTCTGCTAAGTCTTGGTGGGGTTGTTTCTCGAAGATTTGGGAACCAATATGGGCGTGTAACCCCCGACAATCTAGGGATTTGTGTTGAGTGATGTAGGTGAAGACAGCTTTGAGTTGATTGGGATCAAAGCCAAATTTACTGTCTAAGTGGCCGGTGCGAATGTATTCGTGGGTATGACATTCAATACCTGGGGTGAGTCGGATGAGGATGGGAATAGTTAGGTTAGGGAGACTCTGGCCAAGTTGGGTGAGGGTTTGTAGTTCTAACCAGTTATCAACGATGATGGTACAGCCAACTTCTAGGGCTTGTTGGAGTTCTGCTTTGGATTTATTGTTGCCATGAAAGTAAATTTTTTGAGCAATTTCTTGACAAGAACAACCTAGTTGTGCTAAAGCTTTTTCAGTTGTGTAAAGTTCACCCCCTGACACCACATCAAAGCCTAAATTTTCCCTAGCGATCACTCCAACAACAGCTAGGGAACTCCAGGCTTTTGAGGCGTAAATAACTTGAGACTCCCCTTGATAGTAGGTTTGAAAGGAATCTCGATACTGACGGCAAGCGGTTCTTAGGGTCGTTTCATCGAGGATGTAGAGGGGGGAACCAAATTGTTCAACCAGGGTCTTGAGATCACAACCAGCAATTTCCAAATGATCATGATGATTAATTTTAGCGGTTAGGGGTAATAAAGACTGGTTAGGCGATCGCTCTGTTGTCTGGGTGAGGTTTTTTGGTAGGTAGTCTTGTCCCGTGTGAGGCGTTTTGGTTGGTGTCGCTATCATAATTCCTGGTCTAGTGGTGTAACTTGGTTGAGCAGTTAGAAGACTTAAGAGAGTCAAGCCAACTCAAAAATAAGATTAAAATTAGTTCCCAGAGTTGAACTTTAGCCCTAATTTTATCGAAAATAATTGGGTCTAAAACCCCGCCTTTGAAGGACGTTCGGCGAAGCTCAGTCGAGCCGCGAACAGTTTTTGAGACGGAGCATAAATCTTTGTCTCAAAAACAACTTCTGTGCGATAGCGCCGGAACGCAGTGAGGAACTTCTGACTTCTGACTTCTGACTTCTGACTTCGTTAAGGTCATGGCTTGTTCCATCCTTATACTAATACTATCCTATCCCACAGGCCTCACACTCACTCAACCGAATCCCCAGTCATGAATCGGTAAGATATTTCTTTGACTTCAAATTAATCTCAGTGCTAGAGTCCACTTCTATCCAGACTTTGGCACCACCGTTCAGTTTTTTATTATCTGGTCGATAGACAATTTTGCATTTTCCTTCAAAAGATAGTTCTGAACAATAGGTCACTTTTGAGCCTCTTCTCAGAGCAATGACAGGTTCTTTAATTTCTTTGTGGTGATTCGCTGCAATTTTATGTTTATTGACATGAATGATTGTGGGTTTTTCAGAGCGTTTAACTCGCCATGTTCCTTTTTTACCTCGTTTTCCTCTAATAATCCGAGGCATCTCTCCATACAGAGGAATTTGCCAACCTTTCTTTGTTTTATAAGCTCCTTTGACTCGCTTAGCCCAAATAAGTTGCTGTATCCGTTGACGACTTATCTCTAGTAAAGTAGACGCTTCAGCAATACTCACTGATTTCATAATACAAATATATCTTTTACAAGGTATTTTTGAACTATACCATAAATTTTTCAAAAATAGTATTCAAACATTCCCGTTTTCGGTAAACAATAAAGTTTATAGATGAGAATAAACACGATGTTTTGGGGTAATATTAAGTCCTTCTTCTGATTGTTCTAAAACTAATAAAGGGGTTGGTTTGGCTTTTTGATCCCAACTAATCAAAACCACTTGTCCTTGTATTGCGGGTTGCCAGTGGTCATTGCTGGTTATTGGTGATAAAAAGTTTTCGATACATTCAATAATCTGAGTGACTGTTGAAGCACTAGACTGAGTGGGTAATTTCATCAATTTAATGGAAATCCGAAATAAAACTCCTTTATTCCACTTTCCGTCTTGGGTTTCCACCTCGTATGTCACATCAAAACTTTCATCAATATTCCGTCCCCCTGTAATGACCCCGGCCTGCACTTTATCTGTACTCGGACGCAAGGCCGAACCAATTAATTGAGTGATCTTCATTTTTATTTGATTAACAACCACATAATGAAAGACCTCTTCATCCATACGCATTCGCAAATAGTCTAAGTTAAATTCCCTTGCATGAACCAAATCAGGGTTCTGTTCCATTTTTCTGATGGTAACGAGAGCTAATTTTAACTTTTTTTTGAGATCCTTACTTTTAAACTTTTCAAAGTTCAAGGCTTTTGCTGTTTGCCGTAGTTGCCATTGACCATAAGCAATCAAAATCCCTAGGATGATCAACAGAATGATAGTGCTAATCATCCACAGTTCTCCACCCGAACCCTGAGAACCAGTAGAAGGGGTCACAGAAGGGAAGGAGGGATTTTCTGTGGTTTGTGCAAGTAATCCTGGTTGACTAGAAAACCATGAAGAAGACATAGGGATCGTTAAGGATATGGTCTTGTATATCTTAAGAATTCCCAAAAGTGTAGGTAAAGTATGCCTGTAGTGAGGAAAATTCTTTTAGGCGTAGGCTTTTATGGAGAACTGAATGAGAAAGTTTTGTCTTTATTGCTGTTTAATTATTCTTATTAGTGTTTGGGGGTGTCAATCTTCAAACAACGCCAATGTTACTCAACCCACTTCTGAACCTACTATCCCTCAAGAAACTATGAATAATAATACCGAAGCCCCTCAAGCAGTGATTGATGCTGTTTTTAATGATATCACTAAGAATAATACCATTAGTTCTGATAACTTACAACTGGCACAAACCGAGGCTAAAACTTGGTCTGATGGGTGTTTAGGATTAGCTCAACCCGATGAATTTTGTACCCAAGCATTAGTAGAAGGATGGCGAATTACCATAACTGATGGTCAAACCACTTGGGTTTATCGGACAGATCAAACCGGTCGAAATCTTAGAATCGAATCTTAATTAAGCTAGAAAAAAAGAAGAATAAATGATTAGGAATTTCTGAAATTATCCATCGAGACAAGCAGTAGCTGATATGGTTAGAAAGATAGCATGATCAGGGTTGATTAAGCTTAAGTTATCTGCTTAAATTTTGGAATTTTTACCTCTACCTTAAGGAGTAAATATGGCAACATTATTAGAACAATTGAGAGAATTTACCATTGTTGTTGCTGATACAGGGGATATTCAAGCGATTGAAACCTTTACCCCTCGTGATGCCACAACCAACCCTTCTTTAATCACCGCAGCAGCCCAAATGCCACAATATCAATCGATTGTGGATGATACCTTAAAAACCGCTAGGAAAGAGTTAGGAAAAGAGGCTGATGAATCGGATGTGGTTACCCTTGCATTTGATCGTTTAGCGGTTGCTTTTGGCTTAAAAATCCTCGAAATTATCCCCGGCCGAGTTTCAACAGAAGTCGATGCTCGTTTATCTTATGATACAAAAGGCAGTCTTGAAAAAGCCCGTTATTTGATCTCCGAATACGAAAAAGCTGGGGTTTCCCGCGATCGCATTTTAATTAAAATTGCTTCCACCTGGGAAGGCATTAAAGCAGCCGAAATCTTAGAAAAAGAAGGGATTCACTGTAACCTAACCTTACTATTTGGAATGCACCAAGCGATCGCTTGTGCAGAAGCGAATGTCACTTTAATTTCTCCTTTTGTTGGTCGTATTTTAGACTGGTACAAAAAAGAAACAGGAAAAGATTATGCTCCCACAGAAGATCCTGGAGTCATGTCCGTTACCAGCATCTACAATTATTACAAAAAATTCGGTTACAAAACCGAAGTAATGGGAGCAAGTTTCCGTAATATTGGAGAAATTGGTGAGTTGGCTGGTTGTGATTTATTAACGATTTCTCCGAAGTTATTAGACCAGTTAAATTCCACTGAAGAAGCATTGCCCCGTAAGCTAGATCCTCAAGCTGCTGCTAAGATGGACATTGAAAAAATTGCCCTGGATAAAGCAACTTTTGATAAGATGCACCAGGAGGATAAAATGGCTTATGAAAAGTTAGATGAAGGCATCAAAGGGTTTACAAAAGCCTTAGAAACCTTAGAAGAAATGCTCAAAGATAGATTAATCCGTCTTGAAGGAGAAACGACAGTTAATAGCGCGGCGGCTGATATTTTCCGAGTTTATGATTTAGATGGAGATGGCTTTATTACCCGTGAAGAATGGGCAGGGACTGATTTAGTTTTTGATGCCATTGATATTAACCATGATGGCAAAATTACCCCCGAAGAAATGGCCGCAGGGTTAGGAGCAGCTATTTGTTTAGTTGAAGCTTAATCTCTAGTTTGAAAATAACTGTTGATGACAGGAATTAAAATTAAGGTGCGTTACTATTTCAGCAGCGCACCTTTTGTAAAATAGAATGAACAATAGTCTAGCTAAAAACATGGATAAAAATTTAGCGATTTCTCGTATTTTAGATGCTAATTTAGATCGGGCAAGGGAAGGATTAAGGGTAATTGAAGAATGGTGTCGCTTAGGATTAGAAAATAGTAATTGGTCAGAAAAGTGTAAGCAAATGCGTCAAGAAATTGCCCATTGGCATACTTTGGACTTACGCATGGCTAGAAATACTCCTGATGATCCTGGAACCGATTTATCCCATCCTCAAGAAGTAATAAGAGAGACAATTGAACAACTTCTGCAAGCTAATTTATGTCGGATTCAAGAAGCGTTAAGGGTATTAGAAGAATACGGCAAACTTTATGATCCTAATATGGGAAATACTTTCAAAAAAATTCGTTATCAAGTTTATACATTAGAGAGTGAATTATTACAATCTTATCGTTATCAGAAATTAACAAATGCTGCTTTGTATTTGGTGACTTCTTCAACAGAAAATTTATTTAAAATTGTCGAATCTGCTTTACAAGGTGGGTTAAATTTAGTTCAATATAGAAAGAAAAATATAGATGATATAATTCGTCTAGAAATGTGTCAAAAATTGTGTGAATTATGCCATAAATATGACGCTTTATTTATTGTTAATGATCGGGCAGATATCGCTTTGGAAGTTAATGCAGATGGAGTTCATTTAGGACAACAAGATATCCCTATCGCCCTCGCAAAACGAATCTTAGGTCCTAATAAAATTATCGGACGTTCAACCACAAACCCCCAAGAAATGGCAAAAGCTGTTGCAGAAGGGGCTGACTATATTGGAGTTGGTCCTGTGTATGCAACTCCCACTAAACCTGATAAACAGCCAGCCGGTTTAGACTATGTGAAATATGCAGCCTGTCATTCTCCTATTCCTTGGTTTGCTATTGGTGGAATTGATGAAAATAATGTTACAAAAGTGATAGAATCAGGAGCTACTCAAGTAGCTGTCGTTCGTGCTATCATGGAAGCAGATGATCCTAAAAAAACAACACAAAAATTACTAAAAAAGTTAAAGGTACAGTAATAGATGAATAGTACAGAAACAATTACATTGCAAATTAATGGAGAGGAAAAAACCTGTTTATCTGGAAGCACTTTACCCCAATTTTTAGCAGCAATGGGACTCAATCCTCACTTAATTGCTGTTGAATATAACGGAGAAATTTTACATCGGCAATATTGGGATCATACTATCTTAAAAACAGGCGATCGCTTAGAAATTGTTACTATTGTTGGTGGCGGTTAAAAGAATTTAGAATTTAGAATGCAGAATTTAGAAATGGAAAAATGGCTAATAAAACATTAGGATTAGAATCTAATTTATATGAATATTTACAACAAGTTTCTGTAAGAGAAGCTGAAGTTTTAAAACAGCTAAGACAAGAAACAGAAAAACATCCCATGTCCATCATGCAAATTGCACCAGAACAAGGTCAATTTATGGCTTTATTAGTACAGTTAATGGGAGCAAAAAAAACTCTAGATATTGGTGTTTTTACGGGATATAGTGCCTTAGTCGTTGCTTTAGCTTTGCCCCCTGATGGTCAAATTATTGCTTGCGATGTGGATGAAGAAACAACAAAAATAGCTCAAAAGTTTTGGGAAAAAGCAGGGGTTAGCCATAAAATTGATTTACGTCTGGCCCCTGCTTTAGAAACCTTAGATCAATTAATTACAGAGGGACAAAATAACACCTTTGATTTTGCCTTTATTGATGCTGATAAAAGTAATTATGATAATTATTATGAAAAAGCCTTATGGTTAGTTAAACCAGGGGGATTAATTGCCATTGATAATGTATTATGGGGTGGAAAAGTAGCTGATTCTGAAATAAAAGATAACCGTACTCAAAAAATTAGAAACTTGAATAAAAAACTGCATCAAGATCCAAGAATTATCTTAAGTTTAGTACCTATTGCAGATGGATTAACCTTAGCTTTAAAGAAATAATCATAGGTTTGACTGATTAGCGATCGCTTTAATTTAATTCAATAGGAGGTAAAAATGTATGGCTAAGAGAATCGTTATTTTTAATCATAAAGGTGGAGTTAGTAAAACAACTTCTATCTATAATATTGCATGGATCTTGTCTAAAAATAGTAATGTTTTAGTTGTAGATGCCGATCCGCAATGTAATTTGTCGAGTTTAATACTTGGTGATAAATTTGATCAATATTATCTAGATGATACAACGAAAGAAGATAATATTAAAGATGGAGTTAAAGTTGCTTTTGATGGAAAACCTTATCCGATTAAAGCGGTTAATTGTTTTTTCCCGACTCGATCATCATCTCTTTATTTGCTTGCAGGACATGCCAATTTATCAGAATATGATGCTGCTTTAACATTTGCTCAAACAGGAAATAATGCTATCGCAACGTTACAAAATTTGCCTGGTGCTTTTTCTGAGTTAATAAAACTAACAGAAGAAAAATATAACATTGACTATACATTAATTGATTTGAATCCAGGATTAAGCGCAATTAATCAAAACTTATTTTTGTCATCTCATTCTCTGATTATTCCAACTAACCCAGATCCGTTTTCAATAATGGCTATAAATACGTTAAAATCTGTTTTACCAAAATGGGTTTTATGGAAGAAAAATGCTATCTCTCTTTTCGCTAAATCTGCTTATCCATTATTAGAAGGAGAACCTAAATTTTTAGGGACTTTAATTCAGCGTTTTAACATTCGTAATGGACATGCAGCAAAACCTTATAGAGATAATATTGACCAAATTAAAGAAACAATTAAAGGAGAGTTTTTTGAAGCAATTACTAAAGTAGGAATGACATTTGAGCGAGAAAAATATACACAAAAATTTATTGATAGTGGATACTGTCTTGATGAAATACCAGACTTTCAGGGGTTATTACCCAAATCTCGTCAAGCAGAAGTTCCTGTATTTGAATTAACAGATAATGAAATTAATGAGACAGGAACTGTTCTAGAGGGAATGAAAACAAGAAGAGATCAATTTAAAATCAAATTTCAATCTCTCACTAATAAATTAGTTGAACTGTTAAGCTATGTATGAAGCATTGAGACTATTTAATGAAAACATAGAAGAGGCTAAGAATCTGACTGCGCTTTATGAATATTTAGAAAACTCTATCAACTCACCTTTATCTTTTGATGATTTGTTAAGAGCGCAAACAAATTTTTTAAGTAGATGTGGGCAAGAAATTGTAGGTTTAGTCGCTTGATACCCAAATAAACTAAAGAAATTTTCTCATAGAGAGAAAAAAATTTATACATTAAAGAAAATTAGACGGGTTTTGATTGCTATACTATGTAGCGTAGTGGTTAATTAAACCCTAAATATTGCCCACATTAGTCAAAGAAAGGGGGCGAACATGGCTAATAGTCGTCGGGTTTCTCGCGTTTCCTCGTTAATTAAACGCGAAGTCTCTCAAATGCTTCTGTTTGATATCAAAGATGACCGTGTTGGTGCGGGAATGGTGAGTGTAACCGATGTCTATCTCTCTGGGGATCTACAACACGCTAAAATTTTTGTCAGCATCTACGGTACAGAAGAAGCAAAAATTGAAACTATGGAGGGGTTAAAATCTTCAGTAGGATATGTAAGAAAAGAATTAGCACACCGTATCCGTTTAAGACGCGCCCCAGAAGTGACCTTTGTTGAGGATCATGGTATTGAAAGAGGTGATAAAATGCTCCATCTCCTTGACAAAATTCGAGAAACGATCCCCCCAGAAGATGAGTCTTATAATACAGAAGATTAATACAAATATAAATCTCTGTGACTAATTTATTACCTGATTGGACTCAATTTACCTTAAAAGAAAAGATCGGACAAATGATCGTAGTTCGTGCTTCTGGTTATTTGTTTGATCATCAAATTCGTTACCCTATCTGGGAAGTTTCTAACCCTAAATTATGCCATTGGTTAGAAACTTTGAATCTGGGTGGGGTAATTTTATTAGGAGGAAGTGCTGCTGAATTATTATTAAGAACGCAACAGTTGCAAAAGTGGTCAAAAACGCCTCTTTTTATTGCAGCCGATATTGAAGAAGGGGTAGGACAAAGGTTTACAGGGGCAACTTATTTCCCTCCTCCTATGGCGTTAGGAGAAATTGCTACATCTGATTTACCATTAGCCGTAAACTATGCTTATAGAATGGGAGAAGTGACGGCAAAAGAAGCTTTGGCAATGGGTATTAATTGGATATTAAGTCCTATCGTTGATGTTAATAATAACCCTGATAATCCTGTTATTAATATTCGCTCTTTTGGTGATAGTCCAGAAATGGTTAGTGAGTTAGCAAAAGCCTTTATTGAAGGGGCAAAAAATTACTCTGCTTTAACCACAGCAAAACATTTTCCTGGCCATGGTGATACGAGTAATGATTCTCATCTAGATTTACCTATAATTAGTCATAATAATGAGCGATTAGAAAGTTTAGAATTACTGCCGTTTCAAGCAGCTATTAATACAAATGTTGATAGTGTGATGACGGCTCATTTATTAATTAATGCGTGGGATAAACATAATCCCGCTACCTTATCTAAAGCTATTTTAACAGGTAAATTAAGAAAAAAATTAAGCTTCAATGGTTTAATTGTTACCGATGCTTTAATTATGGGAGGTGTCGCAAAATTTGCTGATTCTGAGGAGATTGCAGTGAAAGCTGTAGAAGCAGGGGCAGATATTTTATTGATGCCAGATGATCCAGAAATGGCTATTAATGCTGTTTATAAGGCTGTAGAATCAGGTCAAATAACTGTTGAAAGAATAGACGAATCTCTTAGTAGAATTTGGCGAGCAAAACAAAAGATATTTAATCCTCAAACTGAAACTATATCTATTTATCAATTGTCACCAAAGGAAGATAGAGAAACAGTTAAAAGTATTCTCAGAGATTCTCTAAAAATAAGTAATAATTTACCCTTAAAAGTAACATCAAACCCATCAAAACGTAATTTAATTGTAGTTGATGACATTTTAAATGCAGACTTTTTAGAGCGACAAATGCCAGCTTTTACTATTCCTAATTTATTAGGTTATAACTTGCAATTAGTGGATCAAAATACCTTGAGTAATGTGTTAGAAGATAACAGAGAAACTTTATTACAAATTTTTGTAAGAGGTAATCCTTTTCGGGGGAGTGCAGGATTGAATGAAGCTTCTAAAAATTACTACCATAATTTACTTAAAAAGTCAATCATTAAAGGGTTAATTATTTATGGAAGTCCTTATATTTTAGACTGGTTTACAACAGAAATGAGGTTAGAGATACCTTGGGTATTTTCTTATGGACAAATGGTCGAAAGTCAAGCGATCGCTTGTCAAACATTGTTTAATCTATCAGCATCAGAATTAACAACAATGTCTCAAAACTTAGGAGATGTTTTTATTTAAAATCATTGATTATTATTCCTACACGAAGATATTTAAAGGCTTCATAGGCTCTCACTTCTACCAATAAATCTCTGTAGAGTTCACACTCACACTCCAAATGCCAAACTCCTAAACTGTACTTGATCAGTTATATTAAGAAAATATTAAAAACTGTGATAAAGTTATTCCTGTTTCATCCTATATAGGAATTCCAGAGAACTTTATTAATCTAACTTACGTCTAAGTAACCCTAACCAGCCTGATCGGGCAATCGTATAATGACACAATTACACCACGCCTTCACCTTATTCCTCAGTTTGCTGGTGGAAGCTTTTCCCTTTTTACTGTTGGGGGTATCCTTATCAAGTGCCTTACTCCTCTTCATCGATGAGGGAAAGTTAATAGCCAGTGTTCCTAAAAATCCCTTATTAGGGGCGATCGCCGGTAGTTGTATCGGGTTTCTCTTTCCAGTGTGTGAGTGCGGAAATGTGCCGGTAGCGCGACGGTTTCTCTTGCAGGGACTCCCCAACTCGGCAGCTATTGGTTTTTTGTTAGCAGCCCCGACTATTAATCCGATTGTAATTTGGTCTACCTGGGTGGCGTTTCGGGGTCAACCAGAAATTGTTTTTTATCGGATTCTTTTCTCCCTGATCATCGCCATTGCTATCGGCTGGATTTTCAGTGTCCAGAAAGATCCCCGTCCCATGCTACAACCTCTGTTAGCGAAACGGATCACTATGTTATCCCGTCAACCTCGGTTTGCCCGTTCCAGACAACAAGAACCCAATTTAAAAGAGTCAATGTTATTACAGTCGGGGACTTTTTTACTGGGAACCGATAACAGGCCAATGCGACTGGATGGAATGTCGGCAGGTACTTTAACTTTGACCTCGGATCAATCATCGGTGATGAGGGGAAGGTTAAAACTGTTTCTGGAAAACGTCACCCAAGAACTCAGAGAATTAGGGGGAATGTTAATTTTAGGAAGTGCGATCGCTGCCGGTCTCCAAGTGTTTGTTCCCCGTGAGATTGTTTTGAGTTTGGGACAAGGAACCATTAGTTCTATCGTGGCCATGATGCTATTAGCCGCCATTGTTTCCATTTGTTCAACGGTGGATGCGTTTTTTGCCTTATCCTTTGCCTCAACCTTCACCACCAGTTCTCTATTGGCGTTTTTGGTGTTTGGGCCAATGATTGATATTAAAGCCGTTGGCTTAATGCTTTCAATTTTTCAACCTAGAATGATAGTGTATCTATTTGCACTGGCCGCGCAGTTAACCTTTATCTTGGCTTTGTTTCATAGTTACTTTCTTTAATATAGCTGTGATCAAAGAGGTCAAATAATGTTTATGAATGTACTATCTAAATTTAAACTTGCCCCTAAGCTAAAGCTTTTCTTACCAGGGTTAGATATCTTAGCTATTCTTGCTTGGGGTGTTCTACTCTTCAAATATTGGGTGACGGGTCAACTCAAATTATTAATTCATCCTAACTATAATTTCCTGGTTCTTGCCACTGGTATCCTCTTAATTATTTTAGGGGGGGTGAAAACCTGGTTATGGGTTCAAACCCTGCGTCAAAAAGGCAATAATGGGGAAACTGTGGAACATATCAGTATTTTTCCGCCTGGGTGGGGAAGCAGTTTGTTGATTGTGTCTGCGATCGCTGGTTTAATCATTCCCCCGACCATTTTTGATAGTCAAGTAGCCCTACAACGGGGTATTTCCGAGTCCTTACCCATCACCCAAAGCGAAACTCAAAGCTTTGCACTCAACATTAAACCAGAAGAACGATCGCTCATCGACTGGATTAGAACCCTCAATGCGTATCCTGAACCAGATGCTTATCAGGGTCAAAAAGCCAATGTAACCGGCTTTGTGGTGCATTCTCCCCTACTACCGGAAGATTATATCTTATTGAGTCGTTTTATTATTACCTGTTGCGCTGTGGATGCTTATCCGGTGGGACTTCCTGTGAAAGTAGAACGCGATCGCAGCAACTATCCCCCTGATACTTGGTTACAAATAGAAGGGGAAATGATGACAGAAACCCTCGCTATTGATACCCAAACCATGCAAAAAACCCCGACCCAAAAACGCCAGTTAGTCTTATCCGCTAACACCGTTACCACGATTCCCACTCCTGATGATCCTTATGGTTATTCTAATTAGTTCAGTTGTCAGTTATCGAAAATAATTGGGTCTAAAACCCCACCTTTGAAGGACGTTCGGCGAAGCTCAGTCGAGCCGCGAACAGTTTTTGAGACGGAGCGTAAATCTTTGTCTCAAAAACAACTTTTGACTTCTGACTTCTGACTTCGTTAACAGTTATCGGTTATTGATTAAAATGATGAATAAACTTACATTACAACAACCTATTGATAAACTTTCTGTGTTGTTAATTGGAGGGTTTAGTATCCTCATTTCTGGTTTGATGATTGGGGATAAACTTTGTGGTGATAATTGTTTTTTAAGAAAAGGTCCCCAAGTCGAAAATTTTAGCTGGGAAGAACAGACTATTAGTAGTAAAGATCGGGCGTTTATTTTAACCTTTGATCGTCCCATGGATAAAGCAACTGTGGAGAAAAATTTAGTCATTGATCCCCCACTTCCTGGTAAAGTAAGTTGGGCTGGTCGTCGCTTAGCTTACACCCCAGAAACCCCTGTTCCCTATGGCCAAACCTATACAATTCAGTTAAGTGAAGCAAGAGAAAGATTTAGGGAAAATAATCAACAAGGCCAAGAAATGGAACCCTTTGTCGGAACTTTCCAAAGTCGCGATCGCGCTTTAGCTTACATTGGAACCCAAGGAGAAGAACAAGGAAGACTTGTTTTTTATAACATCACACAACAACATAAAAAGATTTTAACCCCATCGGATTTAGTGGTGATGAATTTTGAATTTTATCCGGAAGGCGATCGCCTTTTATTTTCCGCTTATGAGAAAGGGTTAGGAATTGATGGCCTACGACAATTAAAACTTTATACTGTTACCACTGGGGTTAATAATGGAGTCGAAGATACTAACAATAATTCTGCTGGTAAAATCGAAGAAATTTTAGATAACGAAACCTATCAAAATAATCAATTTGATCTTTCCTCTGATGGAGAAACCATTGTTATCCAAAGAGTTAACCGTGAAAATCCAGCAGACTTTGATCTATGGATAGTTAAAAAGGGAGAAAAACCAGAACGATTAAAGGTTACAGGGGGAGATTTTGAAATCACTCCTGATAATCAAGCATTAGCTGTTGCCAGGGGCGAAGGAATCGGAATTTTACCCTTAGAACCAGCAGCAGAACCCTTGGACTTTTTACCGAAGTTCGGTCAACTATTAGATTTTTCCCCTAAAGGTAATTCAGCAGCGATGGTTGACTTTAATACAGATAATGCTAATTTACGCTACACAAGATCGTTATTTTATGTTAATAATCAAGGTATTCAAAAAGAACTTTTAAATACCCAAGGATCAATTGTTGATTGTCAATTTACTCCAACAGGAAATCAATTATATTGTTTGCTGACAGAACTCTTAGAAGGAGACGAGTATCGAGAACAACCCTACTTTGCCAAGTTTGATATTCAAACAAGAGAAGTAACTCCCTTAGCTAAATTATCTGATTATCAAGACATCAAAATTAGTCTATCTCCTGATGGGTTAGCGTTATTATTTGACCAAGTTTTAACCAGTGATGATCCTAGTTTAGAGGATAATTTAACTAATAATTCGGGTCAAGCGATCGTGGGAGGAAAATTATGGCTCTTAATTCCTCCTATTAACAATAAACCTAACAGTAAACCAGAGTTAAAAGAGTTACCTTTAGTGGGATTTCGTCCTCAATGGCTACCTTGAAGAATTTATAATTTATAATTTATAATTAAGGATTACCAGTGAACAATATTAACTGTTCACTGGTAACTGTTCACTGTTTAACTCAGTTCTCGCACATCAGAGACTTGACCATTCACCGCAGCAGCAACCACCATGGCCGGACTCATTAATAAAGTTCGTCCTGTTGATGATCCTTGACGACCTTTAAAGTTACGATTAGAGGAAGAGGCACTAATTTGATCCCCTTGTAACTTATCGGGGTTCATGGCTAAACACATCGAACATCCAGCCTCACGCCATTCAAACCCGGCTTCGACAAAGATTTTATCTAACCCTTCTTGTTCTGCTTGTACTTTAACCCGTTCTGAACCGGGAACCACAAACGCTTTGACTCCATTGGCCACCTGATGACCTTTGGCAAACTTTGCTGCTTCTCGGAGGTCACTAATACGGCCATTGGTACAACTGCCGATGAAACAGACATCGACTTTCGTCCCTTTGATGGGGGTTCCAGGGGATAACTGCATATAACTGTAAGCTTCTTGGGCGATCGCGCGATCGCCTTCGGGTAAACTTTCAGGAGTGGGGACGGGTTCACTGATACCAATACCTTGACCGGGTGTTATTCCCCAAGTTACGGTGGGTTCGATCTCAGCAGCATCGAAGGTAACAACATCATCGTACTCTGCATCAGCATCAGAAGCCATACTACGCCACCAACTGACTGCTTTTTCCCAGTCGTCTCCTGTGGGGGCAAAGTCTCGTCCTTTTAAGTAGTCAAAGGTGACATCATCGGGGTTAATATAGCCACATCTGGCACCCCCTTCGATGGACATATTACAAACGGTCATCCGTTCTTCCATAGACATAGATGCAAAGGTGGTTCCTGCGTATTCGTAGGCGTACCCTACACCCCCTTTAACCCCTAGTTTACGGATGATATGAAGGATCACATCTTTAGCATAGACTCCCGATGGTAACGTGCCATTTACTTCGATTTTACGCACTTTTAGCTTAGAGAGGGCGAGGGTTTGGGATGCTAATACATCCCGAACTTGTGACGTTCCGATACCAAAAGCGATCGCCCCAAAGGCCCCGTGAGTGGAAGTATGGGAGTCACCGCAAGCAATAATCATTCCGGGTTGAGTGAGTCCTTGTTCCGGCGCAATGACATGGACGATCCCTTGATTCCCTGAACCGATATTATAGAAGCGAATACCGTTCTCTTTGGCACTATTTTCCAATGCTTGCATCATCTCTTCTGCTAGGGTATCAGCAAAAGGACGGGCTTGGTTTTCGGTGGGGACGATATGGTCAACCGTGGCAACCGTGCGATCGGGATACAATACTTTGAGTCCTCTTTCCCGTAACATAGCAAACGCTTGGGGACTGGTAACTTCGTGGATCAAATGCAGTCCGATGAAGAGTTGGGTTTGTCCTGAAGGTAAAATTTGAACAGTATGGGTATCCCAAACTTTATCGAAGAGGGTTCCTTTACTCATGGATGTTTCTGGCTTTTCTTTATCACGCTATATTTTATTATGGCAGGAGTCAGGAGTCAGGAGTCAGGAGTCAGGAGTCAGGAGTCAGGAGTTAAATATTTTGATATTAATGCTTTGAGAATAATAACCTTTCAAGTTACCCGATAGTTTTTCATAAGGAGGAGTATAGGGATTATCTTTAAGAATTTTAATTAATTGTTTAACATTGTTTTGTAAATTGGCTGCTTGTAAGTTTTTAACACTTTTAACAGCTTTGTGACTAAACTCAATTTTCCACGTCATCTAACGCCCTAAAAAATTCTTCTTCAGATACCCAATCATCAGATTTTTCTGCTTCTTTAATTGATTGTAAAAAACCAGGAATCGATTGTAAATAAAGGGTTTCTTGCAAACTTTCCCAGTCTTTTTTAGAGAGTAAAATCGCATCTCCATTTTCACTGGTAATGACTCGCGGTAAATGATCAATATTTACCTGTTCGACTAACTCAAATAAGTTATCTTTTGCTTCAGTGGTACTAAAAATATCCATAGAATTGCTGTTTTATCTTTACCAAGTATCCTAACAGTATAAAAAAGAGACTGTCAACATGGTAGGGTTGGCAATGCCCACCTTACAATATTTTTATTTTGTACTAGATATGGAAAATTTTAGAGGTTTGTTGTAAAATCATATCAAAATATCTAGATTTTAGTTTTTTCAAATGCAAGCAAGGGATAACAACTTAGAAAGACAAAAACTAGAAAGTTTTGTTACAGAAATTCAAGATTTGATTAAAAATAATCAGCTTGAGTTAGCGACAAAAAGAGTAGGCTATTTTGCTGAAGATTTTGCTATTGATAAGAAACGAAAGTATGAAGCTATTGATTTTCAGCGTCGTTACGCTCAATTACAAGAAAACAAACGAAAGGGTAGTATTTCAGCCGAGATAATTAGTCGAAATATCACAGCCTTAACTTATAGTATTTTAGAGTTTGTTGATTTGATTCTTGAAGAGTATAATAAGTTATCTAAGCCTAAATATAACAGTATCTCTACTCTTAAATATCAAGAGTTAAATGAACTTACAACAACTTTCAATTCAAAAAATAATTTAGTAGAAGATAACTTAGAAGATAACATCATTGAATTTCCTCCACCAAACGAAAATCAAGAAAATAATTCAAATGAAATACCTAAGACTCCTTTAGAAAAAGAAAAACAATTATGGAAAGAAAAAAGAGACTTTATTATTGATTCTCCTGATAATATTGTTGTTTATGCTAGTAACATTACCAAACAATATTCAGGCAAAGTGAGTGATTTTAAGTTGATTTTACCTGAATTAGAATTAAAGTTTGGTGAAATAACCTCTCTTGTAGGTGAAAATGGAAACGGTAAAACCACCTTATTAAGAATCATTATTGGTGAATTAGCACAAAGTAGTGGTGTTCTTAAATATCCTGTTTTAATTGACCTAAAAAAACATAATTGGTATCAAATCAAACAACAAATTGCTTATATTCCTCAAGAGTTACCGAAGTGGTCTGGTTTATTAGTTGATAACTTGCATTTTGCAGCAGCTATTCACGGAATTAAAGGGAAAGAAAACGAAGACGAAGTTGATTTTATTCTCTGGAGATTAGGTTTAGATAAATATAGAAATGCAACTTGGAATGAGATTTCCGGAGGGTTTAAAATGAGATTTGCATTGGCTAAAGCTTTGGTTTGGAAACCCAAACTTTTAGTATTAGATGAACCCTTGGCTAATCTTGATGTTAATACTCAGCTATTATTTTTACAGGATTTAAGATATTTAGCTGATTCTTTGGCTCATCCTAAAGCTATAATTTTGAGTTCACAGCATTTATATGAGGTTGAAAGTATTACTAACAATATTGTATTTATTAAAGAAGGTTCTGTCTTGTATAATGGAAAATTAGCAAATTTTGGGGAAGATAGGGAGGAAAATGCTTTTGAGTTAGGTTGTCGTTTATCGAAAGAGGAATTAATGGATATATTAGAAAAAATATCATATACTGAAATTCAAATTATTGGTCATCATCAATATATTGTTAATACTTCAAGAAGTATTACTGCTAATGATATGATGAAACTTTTTATTGATCATAATATTACCCTAAAATATTTTAGAGATATCAGTAAATCAACTCGACGTTTATTTAAGACAGAAAGATGAAAACCCCAGAGATTATTTTAAATTGTATCAATCCTAAATTTCTGCAAAGAGCTGATCGATATTTATTGCTCAATTATCCTCGTATATGGGTAACAAAAATACATTATGTTTTTTATTATGGACTATTAGCTAATATTATTTTAAATTCCCTAGTTCGCTTATTAATTCAACCGCATCAAATAGATGAATTTATCAGATTTATCATTGTCATAGTGATGTTAGCTGAATTAGTAGCTTTTGTATACTGGTTTAGCAGACAATGTTTATTTAATATTGAACAAGAGTATGGTAATACTAACTGGATTAATGAATTTTTAGAAATAATTATTTATACTATTTGTACTCTGATTATTACCCTTTGTTCCTTGACAATGACTTGGACAGCTATTGATAAAATCGCTAACACCGACCCTATTATTCATAAGGATACTAAGTGTGAAGAGAATGTGGTATGGGAAGATAAATTTTGTACATTAGGAGACATCAATTGTGATAGCGATAAGAGTTCTAAGAAGTGTAATGATATCAGAAATTTTATGGCTACAGATATAAATGAAGACACCGACAATTTACCTTACGATATTCATTGGTTTTTTCATGCTATTTTTGCTATCTTAGGAATCCTAATTTTAATGATTAAAAAGCATAGTAACTGGCGTACTTTGGGATTGTTGGCAATTTATGTAATTCTATTGACGATTATTAGTGTATTTCTAGGTATATTTTTACACAATGCTGAAATCGATTTGTTGGCTTTTTTACATATTCCCATTGATCAATCTAACTTATTAGGGCTAAGAATAGGAATGGGAATTATATTATGTATTATTTTCTTATCAATTTTTGCTTCCACTCAATTAGCAAAAAAAAGTTCCTATGATCAGTTTTTATATATTAATTTTATTATGATCCCTTTTGTAATCTTTGTATTCACTCTTTTTTTTGGTAGTCTTTTAGAACAAAGTAATAAAAGTTATTATTCTCTTAAAGAAACTGTTCTAGATTGGGTTAAATTTTTTTTATTTTTTTTATTTTTTGTTCCCTTACAAAAATGGATTTTAATTCGTACTCAATCATTACCCAAAAAATAGTTTAAATTATGAATAATATTTTTACTCAAATTAAAAACTTAATTCAAGAATATAACTTAGAAGAAGCTAGTAATCTTCTAGTTGAATTAACCCAGAAATATTCCTCTCGTTTTCATAACGAAATTTTAGGTCAAAAAGGAACGTTAAAACGAGTTCTCAGCGAAGAAAGAAAAGGTATTGTTAACCCAGAAATGAGCAGACAAGAAAAAGCTAGAATTATGTATGCTTTACTTGATCTTACCGATGAAATAGAAAACGAACTAAAAACAAAAGAAAATTTCTCTTTCCCAGAAACATTAAATCAAGAAACTGGAAAAATTAACTTTGCTCAAGTGGATCAAGTTATCATACAATATACAGATAAAGGAGATAACATCTTAGACAAAGCCATGAATCAAGAAAAAGTAATTAACATTGGTGATAATAACCAAATTTCAGCCCCGGTTTTAATCGCTGAAACCATCGAAAACAGTTTTAATACTTTAGCAGAATCTAACATAAATGATGACTTAAAAAGTAAATTAGATGAACTTTTAAAAGCGATAACTGAAGTGAGTAAACAAGTCACAGATTCAGAAGATATAGAAACCGTAGAAATTTTAACCGAAGATGTTAATACGTTGGTTAAAAAAGCAACCGACGATCCCAAAAGTTCCAAAGTCAAAACCTATCTAAAAAGACTAGAAGAAACTGCTACCAGTCTCGGTAAAATTGCTGCACCTATCCTAACCATAGCTAAAGGAATTAGTATATTGTTGTAAAATTTATCGAAATAACAACTTAAAACTTTTGCACTTTTCAAGTATATATTCCTGACTCCTGACTCCTGACTCCTAAACTTTACCAAAACACTTTTTCAGCAAACCCTAGTTATTATTATCATCGTTTAATGATTTTTTCCTTCTCTACCAATTCCCAAGGAAGTTTAGCTGCACCTAGCTATTTGATCACCTAATTTTGTGGTTAATAACTGATGATGTTAACATTGATCTAAATGGTCTAGGCTTAGGATGGGGCTATTCTAATTGATGAATATTTCTGGTGGTTGAACACACCCCATCTAAATCAAAGATTATAGATGGGGATTCACTTGCACTCCATTTGCTTTTAGACTTCTAAGTGTCCCTAAGCAAACTGGTGTCCGCAGTGTATTTGTAGAACTTTGGCTAACAAATACCTTAGAGAAATGCTTATCCCCAATTAAGACAGAATACCAATATCTTGCTCCAATATTATATGAGGCTGATAAATCAGCATTATATTGTTTACCAGACGGGAAAACACACAAAGAATAATTGTTTTTACTGCGTTTAACTTTCCCACTCCCATCAAAAGCATAAGCACTGGTA
>JAAUYD010038092.1_pt1 | contig 24320 bp, 21 predicted proteins | sample 7278101 | NCBI WGS metagenome assembly JAAUYD01 (sample SAMN14350128, study PRJNA611818) | marine sediment metagenome | isolation source: surface marine sediment (0.6m) | place: French Polynesia: Moorea | collected 2018-08
CGCAGCGACGCGAGCTGGACACGGGAGATGTCCTGGCCGTCGATGACGACGGCACCCTCGTGCGGGTCGAACAGGCGACCGATCAGACCGAGCAATGTCGACTTGCCGCTGCCGTTGGCGCCGGTCAGGGCGATCCGGCTGCCACCCGGGGCCTGCACGTTCAGGCCGCTGAACAGGCCACGCATACCGACGTCGCGGAGCGTGATCGCGCCGCGATCGATGCGCAGCGGCGACCGACGGCTGCGCGCCGCCAGGCGTTGCGTGGTCTGGGCCAGGGACAGCAGATTGGCGCGCGCCACGCGCGACGCCAGCCAGTACTCCTGGGCGCGCCCCAACTCGCGCAGCGGCGGCGTCAGGAACCCGATGATACTGAGCACCGCGGCCAACATGCCCGGGCTGAGATCCCCCGGCGGCTGCAGGTAGGCCAGCGCCAGGACGACCAGCACGCAGCCGCCGGCGGTCGCGTCGATCACGCCGCGCAGGCCGCCGATGCGCCCGGCCTGCTCGACCGCGGCCGTAGCGAGCCGCGCCGACTGCCGCCGCAGCACGCGGTGCTCGTGCGCCGCCTGGCCAAAGGCCTGCACCGCGCGGACCCCGTTGAGTTTCTCCGTGACATTGGCCGCGAGGCTGGCCTGGCGGCGCCGCGTCGTCGCGATCGCCCGACGCAGGTCTTTGGCCCGGTACAGGATCCAGGCGCCGGCCAGCGTCAGTATCGCGGTGACGCCGGCGGCGAACGGCCAATGCAGCCACAGCAGCGCCGACAACGCGATCGACACGGCGATACCGGCCACCACGAGGCGCGCCAGCCCGAGGCTGATCCAACGCCGCAGCGCCGACAGGTCGCCGACGAAACGCAGCAGCACCTTGCCCTTGCGCGGGCGCCGTTGCGGCCGCGCACTGGAGGTCAGCAGGCGGCGATACAGCCGCCCGCGCACGGCGCGCACGTAGTGCTGCCCGAGCCGCTCGGCACTGACGCGCTCGCTGCGCCTCAGCCACGCCGTGGCGACCACGGCGGCGGCGGCGCCGGCGAACCACAGCGCGACCGGGCCGGACGTGGCGCCGATGCCGTCGAAGATCCGCATCACCAGCACCGCCGTCAGCACTGCCAGTACGCCCTGGGCGACCCCGTTGCCGATCAGAGACGCGAACAGGGTCTGGCGCCTGCCGACCAGAAGTCGCGGAAGACGCATGGTCAGCCGTCCGCGTCGACCAGCAGGGCAGCGGCCGATGCGGCATCCCCGAGCTGGTTCTTGGTCAGGACGGGCAGGCCCAGTGCGGTCGCGGCTTCGCGCACCGCGAGCGGCGCCGCGGTCAGTGCACCGCTGACCGCGGCGACGTCGAGGCCGCGCGCCTGCAGCCACTGCACACCGGCAACGGCGCCCATCGCGTCGCCGGCGGCGAAGACCAGGCGGTCGTAGTAATAAGAGAACCCCGGCGACGACAGCAGGTCGGCGGTCTCCGCCTGCAGGATGCCGTCCGCCACCTCGACGACGATGACGTCGACGCGCTGGTTGCCGAGATGGCTGAGCAGGCGCAGAAAGATCTTCTCGACCTCGTGGCCCGGCAGCAGGTAGGTCGACGCGAACCCGGCATCGGTGAAATCGACGACCTCAACGGCGCCGGCATCGGTCATCTGCCAGTAGTCGCCACCGGCGCCGGTGCCGGTCACCTTGGCGGCACCGACCCGCTTGCCGGCACGCGTCAGGCCGCGGACCAGCGAGGCTGCGGTCGTCGTCTTGCCGGCATTCATCGCGGTACCGGCGACGACGATGACCGGCGGCAGCGGCTTCGGAATTGGACGACTGTCCATCGCCCAGCCGCGCACGTTGAGTGGTGTGCCGTCGCGGTCGCCGATCAGACCGATCGGGCGGATGCGCGTCGGCCGTCGGGTACTCGCGTTGCGGCTGACCAGCTGTGACGCGATGCCGCCGGCGGCGACCAGGTCACAGTCGCCGAGGTCGGCCGGCACCTCGGCCTCGAACTGGTCCGGCGCATAGCGATTTGCGTACGCGACAACGATTTCGTCGCCGATGTGGAGTTGCGCGCGACGACCATGGGGTGATTCGAGGCGTTTGTGATGGCCGAGCGACAAAACCTCGGCGAGAACCAGATCGCCGGCACGCGGCGGGGTGTCGCCGTTAACCAGGACCGTGTCGGATGGGAATGTCACGCGGCGGGTCGAGAATCCACGCTTTACGGCGTCAAGGCGCTCAGCCGGCAAGGCCTCGAAGTTCCCCGATCCCCGGTTGCGGTCCGTGACGTTGTCCGCCATTGCGCTAGCCGCCGATGCCCCGGCGCACCCAGTACGACCCAATGGCCTCTCGTCAATGCTCATTCACACCCTCCTAACATCTAAGGAACCGTTGTTGCGAAGCCGGCGCGGCCGCGATTCGGCCGGTTCTCCGGTCGGCCGTGCGGCGCGACTGCCGCACCCTGCGGTCAGTTGTCACAACGCGTGCGCTGCACGGCATATTAGGAAAACGTGCGAGACGGGCGGATTCATCCAGACGCCCGAAATCCGCGGGAACGGGAGTCTGGCACTGGCATCGCCGCGGCGACCCGGACGGGCGGTCGGCGGCCGGACTCAGTCTTTGTCTCGGACCTCGAGGCCCTTGCGATGGGTTTCGTTGATCTGCTTGAGCAGCGTGTGGAACGGGATCTGGTCCTCGTGGCGCCGCAGCACCTCCATGAACGCCAGATCGTCGCGACCGAAGCTGTAGGTACCGGCGACCATCGCGTCGTAGACCTGTTTGACACCCTCCTCGAGGGGCTCGATGTAGCCAGGGAATCGCTGCAGGTCCTCGATCTCGTAGAGCAGGCAGTCCTTGAGGTCACCGACCTCGAACATCGCCTGCTTGACCCACTCGGCATACTCTTCGGCACTGCGTGCCCTGCGCAGACTCATGCGCCGTTCTCCTCGAACAGGTCGCGAAACTCGTCCAGCTGTTCGGCCGTGAGCAGGAACACGCCGTCGCCGCCACGTTCGAAGTCCAGCCACAGAAACGGCACGTCGGGATAACGCGCCATCAGCAGGTCGGCGCTCGCACCGACCTCGACGACCATGATGCCACCCGGCTGCAGCAGGTCCGCGCCGCCGCGCAGGATGCGCGCGACGATGTCCATGCCGTCCGCGCCGGCCTCCAGCGCCAGCGCCGGCTCGTGCCGGTACTCGGCCGGCAGCGTCGCCATCTCGGCGCTGCTGACATAGGGCGGGTTACTGACGATCAGGTCGTAGCGCTCGCCGTCGAGGCCATCATAGACATCGGCGCGCAGGGCGCGCACGCGATCGTCGAGGCCATGGCGTTCGATGTTGCGGTTGGCCAGCTCGAGCGCCGCCGGCGAGATGTCGGAGAGATCGACGAGCGCATCGGGGAACGCCAACGCACAAGCGATGCCGATGCAACCGCTGCCGGTGCACAGGTCGAGGATGCTGCTGACGTGATCGGCATCGAGCCACGGCGCGAAGCGCTCGGCGATCAGTTCGGCGATTGGCGAGCGCGGGATCAGCACGCTGTCGTCGACGTAGAACGGCAACCCCGCGAAGCGCGCCTCGCCGATCAGGTAGGCCGCCGGTATCCGGCGCTCCACGCGCTCGCGCAACAGCGCGAAGATCCGCTCCGCCTCGTGCTCGGTGACGCTGCCGGCGAGGTAGTCGGCGGGCAGGTCATGCTCGAGATGCAGCGCGTGCAGCACCAGCGCCAATGCCTCGTCCAGCGCGTTGTCGGTACCGTGCCCGAAGAACAGCTCGGCGGCATTGAAGCGGCTGGCGCCCCAGCGTACCCAGTCGCGCAGCGTCACGAGTTCGCCAGTGTGCGGTCGCTCCATGTCCAACCCCTATCGAGGACGGGAATCAGCGCACGCCAACGGGGCCGGCGGCGCGCGGCAAAACGGTTACTATAGGCCATTCGAGCAACAGAGGCCGCAGCACCGGTGCGATTGATCCAGTCTCTGAAATTCCAGATCGTGCTCGCGATCGTCGTGCTCACGGCCCTGTTCGCCGGGGCCACGCTGTATTCGCTGCACGTCATCGACCGGCAGCACGGCGACGACGTGCTGGTGACCCTGGCCAGCCAGATGCAGACCAACCAGAAGCACCTGACGCTGCAGGCGATGCGTTACCTGGAGAACGCGCCCCGTGACTACGCCAGCTACAACCGCGACCTGGGGCTCTACTTCGAGGACCTGAAGACCACCCGCGCCGAACTCAGTCGGCTGATCGAGGCATTCGCCGCGAACCGCTTCGCGCCGGAGCTGATCGGCGAGGACATGAACCTGCAGCCGCAACTCGGCATGCAGACCCAGGAGGTCGCCCAGCAGTGCGCCGTGACCTGGCGGCAGTTCCTCGACGGCCTCGACGAGCGCATCGGGCCCGACCAGGCCGAGCCACGCCTGGAATGGGCCGCCGAATGGATCGTGCAGCACCACCAGGCACTCGAGACGATCAGCGGCGAGCTGTTCACGACGCTGCGCGACGATGTCGCGCGGCGCGCCGGGCGTGCCAACACCATCAACCGCGTTTTGCTGGTTGCCGCGTTGGTCGTCTCGCTGATCACGGCGGCGTGGTTCTACCGACGCGTCCTGGCGCCGCTGACCGTGGCGGTCAACGGCTTCAAGCAGGTCGCCAACGGCGATTTCTCGTATCGCGTGCCGGTCACGTCGAGCAACGAGATCGGCATGCTCGCCGGATCGTTCAACCACCTCAGCGACCGCCTCGACGCGTTGCGCAAGCTGCTGACCGGACTCGAACAGGGTGCCGATCTCGATGGCACGCTGAAGACCTTGACCAAGACCCTGCCGTCGCTGATCCCGGTCGACTGGATCGGCGTACTGGTGACCGGCGTAGACGGCCGCTTCCATCTCGCCAAGGCCTACAGCGACGGCAAGCCCGACCGTGTCGGTACGCTGAGCTTCCATCCGGACCGGACACTGCTCGACGAGTGCATCCGCAGCAGCGACCCGCTGCACATCCCCGACGTCGCCGGCGTCGCCACGCTGTCGGACAGCTATGTGTTCCTGAACCAATTGAGCAAGTTCGGCAGGCGCGATGCCGTGTTCATGCCGATCGGCAACGGTGCCGTGCAGGGTGTCGCGGTGTTTGCCAGCCGCTTTCCGAACAACTTCCGCCCGGAACACTTGGCGCTGCTACGCAACCTGGGCGTATTGCTCGGCGTCAGCCTCGGCCGCACGATTCAGCTGACCGAGAGCAGCAGGCTGGCGTCGATCGGCCAGTTCGCGTCCGGCATCGTGCACGAGATCCGCAATCCGCTGGCGACGATCGCACTGGCGCTCGACCACCTCGACTCGGTCGACGGTATCCCGGAAGGCAGCAGCAAGCGTGTCGCGTTGGCGAGCACCGAGGTCGCGCGCCTCGAACGCCTGCTCGAAGACATCCTGCTGTACGCCAAACCGCTGGCGCTCGACCGCCAGGTCGCGGCGATCGACGATGTCGTACGCTCGGTCGTCGATAGCGAGAGCAGCGACCAGGACCGGATCGACATCGTGCTCAGTGCCGGCGTCAACCTGTCGATCGACGCCGACCGCATGCAGCAGGTGCTGCTCAATCTGCTGCGCAACGCGCGCCAGGCGGCGCCGGCCGGAACGCCGATCCGGATCCGCAGCTACGTGACAGACGACGACTGGGTGGCGATCACGCTGGCTAACCAGGGTGAACCGATACCACCGAAGACCCTGGAGCGTATCTTCGAACCCTTCGTGACGACGAAGCGCCACGGGACCGGGCTCGGGCTGCCGATCGTACGCCGTATCATCGACGCACACGGCGGTCAGGTCACGCTTGCCTCCGACGCACTCAGTGGCACGGTCGCGACGCTGCGGCTACCGATCGGGCTGCCGCTGGCCGCCGACGGCGCCGTCGCACCGCCGCCGGCTCAGGCTGCGGATTCCGAGGCCGGCTGATCGGCGGACTGCTTGGATTGCAGATCGGCGATCGCCGCCTTGATCGCATCCTCGGCGAGCACCGAACAGTGCACCTTGACCGGCGGTAGCGCCAGCTCTTCGGCGATCTCGGTGTTCTTGATCTGGCGCGCCTCGTCGAGGGTCTTGCCCTTGACCCACTCGGTCAGCAGCGAACTCGACGCAATCGCCGAGCCGCAGCCGTAGGTCTTGAACTTGGCGTCTTCGATGACGCCGTCGTCGCTGACCTGGATCTGCAGGCGCATCACGTCGCCGCAGGCCGGGGCGCCGACCATGCCGGTACCGACGTTCGGCGCCTGCTTGTCGAGCACGCCGACGTTGCGCGGATTTTCGTAGTGGTCGATCACCTTGTCGCTGTAAGCCATGTCTGTGTCCTGCGTTGAATGCCGGTTACGCGATCATCCGCCGGCCGTCAGCCGGCGATTCGGCCCCGCCGTTCAGGCTGCCTGCGTTTTCAGACCGACGAGCTGGGATGCGGCGGCCTTCTTCTCGCGGCGCTCCGCCTCGCGGGCCTCACCGCGCTCGACCAGGTCGGCCAGCGAGATGTCGGTCAGGAACATGAAGATCTGCTGGCTGAGGTCGTCCCACAGGCTGTGGGTCAGACAACGCTGCCCGTCGTGGCAGTTCTGCTTGCCCTTGCAACGCGTGAACTCGACCCACTCGTCGACGGCACAGATGATATCGGCGATCGAGATCTCGTCGGACTCGCGGCCGAGGTAATAGCCGCCGCCCGGACCGCGCACGCCGCGCACCAGGCCTTTGCTGCGCAAGGCCGCAAACAGCTGCTCGAGGTAGGACAGCGAGATCCCCTGGTTCTCCGAGATGTCGGCCAGGGTCACCGGGCCCTCCTTTCCGTTCAGCGCCAGATCCAGCATGGCGGTGACTGCGTAACGGCCTTTGGTTGAGAGTCTCATCGGTTAGTCCTCGTGTTTCGCACCTGGGTGCAATTACCTACTAAATTGCTTGGGTAAAAATTTAGCAGTGACCAACAAAAACAGTCAACAATATTTTCATGCCGCATCGCGGTAGCCTGGGTGCGCCGAATACTCAGGTGCCTTGTAAAAAACACCTGTTAGACGATTGTTTTAAAAAAGCTTGTAGTCGAACCGGTTGATGCGACACGGCCGTCCGGGTCAGCTCAGATCGCAGACCGGGGCGCGCAATGCCGAGACGTCGTCGACGAACACGTGGCCCTGGCGGACACAGAACATCAGCCAGCGCGACACGAACAGGTTCAGGCGCCACTTGTTCAACAGCCCGGGCGCCTCGTAGACACGCTGTGTCGGCAGGGCCTGCTGACGCAGGTCCTCGACCTCGACCTGGCGCGCGTCGTGGTAGACCCGCAGCAGGGCATCGGGGTCGGACATCCGACCGTCCTCGTCGGGGAAGTGATAGGTGAGCCGCAACAACGTCGTGTACCGCGTCTGCTCGACGATGGTCAGGTGCAGGTCCTGGTGGTCCGGTGTCGTCGAGCGATGCCGCCCCTGCAGCCGCCGCAGCTGCGGCACGAGGTTCAACAGACAGTGGTAGTTGTCTTCGCACAGCGCCATCAGGTCGCCGACCCGGGGCTGGCGATCGATGATGTCGCGAATGTGCTTTCCGGCGCTGTGCTGCATTACCCAGACCGCTGCAAACCAGCCCAGAGTATAGCCGGCCGCGTCGCGACCGCCGCACCGCCCGCCGGTCAGGCCTGGCCGGTCTGCTGCTGCTCGGCGACCTGGCGCCGCACCTCGTCCATGTCCAGCTCACCGGCCTTGCCGACGAGTTCGCGGAAGGCCGATTCCGGCAGTGCACCGGCCTCGCTGTAGATGATGATCTTGTCACGGAAGATCATCAGCGTCGGGATCGAGCGGATCTGGAAATGGCCCGCGATCTCCTGCTCGTCCTCGGTGTTGACCTTGGCGAACACGATGTCGGGGTGGTCCTCGGAGACCTTTTCATAGGTCGGCGCGAACGAGCGGCACGGGCCGCACCACGGCGCCCAGAAATCAACGATGACGAACCCATTGCTGGTGACGACGTCCTCGAAATTGTCCTTCGTCAGTTCGACGACTGCCATGACGGCCTCCGGATGATACTCAGATAAGCGCCGCAGTCTAGCACACGCTGCCGGCGCCCTGGAGCCGGATAATTATCATTTAAAAACAGAAAATTAAAGAATTTTCTTGCAGCTTCACCTTAACCAAGGCCGGTGAAGATCTGGTCGCGGATCTGGTCGACGCTGCCGACGCCGTCGATCTTTACGTACCTGCAGTTGCCGGCCTCGGCCTCCTTGTTGTAGAAGCTGATCAGCGGTTCGGTCTGGTCGTGGTAGACCTTGAGGCGCGATTTCACGGTCTCTTCCTGGTCGTCGTCACGCTGAATCAGCGGCTCGCCGGTCTCGTCGTCCTTGCCCTCTTCCTTCGGTGGATTGAACACGACGTGATAGGTGCGGCCCGATGCCAGGTGTACGCGTCGGCCCGACATGCGCTTGATGATCTCTTCGTCTGGCACGTCGATCTCGACGACCGCGTCGACCGGCACGCCGGCCTCCCTGAGCGCCTCTGCCTGGGGGATCGTGCGCGGGAACCCGTCGAACAGGTAGCCGGCCTCGCAGTCGTCCTCCTGGATGCGTTCCTTGACCATGCCCATGATGATGTCATCGGAGACCAGCCCGCCTTCGTCCATGATCTTCTTGGCCGCGACCCCCAGCTCGCTGCCGGCCTTGACGTGCGCGCGCAGCATGTCGCCGGTCGAGATCTGCGGGATGCCGTAGCGTTCCTTGATGAAATTGGCCTGGGTGCCCTTGCCGGCGCCTGGGCCGCCGAGAAGAATTACGCGCATAAGTCTGTCCCCCGAGTTTGATTAGGCAGTTTTTTCGCTGGCGGAGTCTGCCACACGCTTGGCAATCCCCTCCATTCGAGCATGTGAATAGGTGGATTCAGGTGATTTATCAACGATCGCTAATGGTCGCCCGCCGTCACAGGTGCCGGTCGATGCCGTGTGCCTTCAGGCCCCACGCGAACAGCGAACCGAGGCGCCGGTCGGTCTGGCGCAGGCGGCTGCCGAGGATCCTGAACAGCTCCTTGAGCACCGGGTAAGCGAACGCCGGGTGGGCGTCGAGATACTCGCCGAGCGCGATGGCGTCGAATTCGAGCAGCTCGCAGGGCTCGACCGCAACCACGGAGGCCAGCCGCGGGCCACTCTCGAACAGGCTCAGTTCGCCGAACACATCGCCGGCAAACAGGTCGCACAGACCCGGCTGGATGTGCCGGCTGTCGTCGAGTTCGATGCGTTCGAGGACCCTGACGCAACCCGACTCGATGACGTACACGCCGCGCTCTTCGGAACCCTTCTCGATGACGATGTCGCCGGTCCCGTAGTGACGACGGTCGGCGATGCCCGCATCGACGAAGCGGGGGTCGCGCAGAATGACGTGTATATTCGACATATCGACCTCGCGGCGTCGGCACATGCCGTGTCGGTACAGGACCGCCCGGCGCCCCGTCCGGTCGGGGCGGCCGACCGTGCATGCCTGCCGGCGAAAGATAGCATCTGTGACCGGCGAGCACAGTGTCGACTCCGCTGCGGCGAGCGCAGCGGCGAGACCTCAATCGGCAGGGAGACAGCGCATGCGGCTGGCGCGCGGCGCGGACAGCGCAAACCACGTGTACTGGGTCGAACCGCTCGACGCGTCGAGCGGTCGCATTATGTCCGGCGACAACCCGTTCGACGGACTCGAACCGAGCGGCGGCGAGGTGGCCATCCAACGCTGGCTGGCGCCCGTCCAGCCGACGACGATCTACGGCATCGGCCTGAACTACCGCGCGCACGCCGCCGAGACCGGGGCACCGCTGCCCGAACACCCGGTCGTGTTCATGAAGCCGGCGACGACGGTCACCGCACCGCACAGCCCGATCGAGCTGCCGGCGGCATGCGAGCACGGCCCTGAGGTCGACTACGAGGCCGAGCTGGCCGTCGTGATCGGCAGGACGGCGCGCAACGTCGACGTCGCCGACGCCCTGTCGCATGTCTTCGGATACACCTGCGCCAACGATGTCTCGGCACGGCGCTGGCAGAAGCACGCCGGCGGCGGCCAGTGGATCCGCGGCAAGAGCTTCGACACCTTCTGCCCGCTGGGGCCGGTGCTGGTCACGGCCGACGAGATCGGCGATCCACAGCAGCTGCCGATCCGTTCGACGCTCAACGGCGACGTCATGCAGTCGAGCAACACCGGCGACATGATCTTCGGCGTCGCCGAGCTGATCGCGTTCATCAGCCGCGACACGACGCTGCTGCCCGGCACCGTGATCCTGACCGGCACGCCGGAAGGCGTCGGCTTCGCCCGCACACCGCCGGTCTTCCTCGCCGCCGGCGACACGATCGATGTCACGATCGACGGTATCGGGACGCTGAGCAATCCGGTGCGAGAAGCGGACCACTAGATCGGTTCGCTCTCCGCCCCCGAGTCTCAATACGCGAAGGACACGAAGGCGCTAAGGACGCAAAGATTATGACTGCCAGCCAGCGTCGAAGGCGTTGCGCAGCGAGCGGTGCTGCCCGGAAATTCGATCTCAACTACCGGGGCTACCAAAAACCACGGACCGCGCCTCATTTGTCAGACTTTGCGTCCTTTGTGCCTTAGCGTTCTTTGCGTTCGATACTCGGTACTCAATCAGGCCGACATATCGAGCATCAGCCGGTTCAGGCGATGCACGAAGCCGGCCGGATCGTCGAGCTGGCCGCCTTCGGCGAGCAGCGCCTGGTCGAACACGACCTTGGCAAGCTCGCCGAACTTGTCTTCGTCGGTCTCGGCGTCCATGCGCTGCATCAGCGGGTGTTCGAGGTTGATCTCGATGATCGGGGTCGGCATCGGTGCATCCTGACCCAGCTGCTTGAGCACGCGCGCCAGGTTCTGGCTCATGTCGTACTCGTCGACGACCAGGCATGCCGGCGATTCGGTCAGCCGGCTCGATACCCGCACCTCCTTGACGCTGTCGCCGAGCGCGTCCTTGACCCGCTCGATCAGGTGCTTGTTCTCCTCGGCCGCCTTTTCGGCCTTCGCCTTCTCTTCCTCGTCCTCGAGCTCACCGAGATCCAGCGCGCCCTTGGCGACCGACTGCAGCGGCTTGTCCTTGTACTCGGTCAGGTGCGAGACCAGCCATTCATCGACGCGGTCGGTCAGCAGCAGTACCTCGATGTCCTTCTTCTTGAAGACCTCGAGGTGCGGACTGTTGCGCGCCGCCGACAGCGTATCGGCGGTGATGTAGTAGATCTTCTCCTGCTTGTCGGCCATGCGCTCGACGTACGCGTCGAGCGACACGGTCTGGGCATCGCCGTCGGACTTGGTGGTCGCGAAACGCAGCAGGCCGGCGACCTTCTCGCGGTTGGCGAAGTCCTCGGCCGGGCCTTCCTTGAGGACCTTGCCGAACTCCGTCCAGAACGTCTGGTATTTCTCGGCGTCGTCTTTCGCCATCTTGTCGAGCAGGCCAAGCACGCGCTTGACGTTGGCGGCACGGATGCTGTCGATCTTCTTGTCGTGCTGCAGGATCTCGCGCGACACGTTCAGCGGCAGGTCATCGGAGTCGACGACCCCCTTGACGAAGCGCAGGTAGTGCGGCATCAGCTTGTCGGCCTCGTCCATGATGAACACGCGCCGCACGTACAGCTTGACGCCGTGCTTCTGTTCGCGGTCCCACATGTCGAACGGCGCGCGCGACGGGACGAACAGCAGTGAGGTGTACTCGTGCTTGCCCTCGACGCGGTTATGCGCCCAAGCCAGCGGCGCCTCGAAATCATGGCAGGTGCTCTTGTAGAACTCGTGGTAGTCGTCGTCGGAGATGTCGGACTTGTTGCGCAGCCACAGCGCCGTCCCGGTATTGACCTGCTCCCACTCGGGCGCGGTCTGCTCCTCGCCGTCGGCGGCCGGCGGCGGTTCGTTGAGCATCTCGACCGGGATCGCGATGTGGTCGGAGAACTTGCTGATGATGCTGCGTAGGCGCCAGGCGTCGACAAACTCCTGTTCGTCGTCGCGCAAGTGCAGCACGATCTCGGTGCCGCGCGCCGCGCGATCGACGTTCTCGATCGTGTAGCTGCCCTCGCCGCTCGACTCCCAGCGCACGCCCTCGTCGGCGTTCATGCCGGCGCGCCGCGTGGTCAGCGTGACCTTGTCGGCGACGATGAAGGCCGAGTAGAACCCGACCCCGAACTGGCCGATCAGCTGGCTGTCCTTGGCCTTGTCGCCGGACAGGTTCTCGAGGAACTTGCGCGTGCCCGAGCTGGCGATGGTGCCGATGGTCTCGCTGACCTCCTGGCGGCTCATGCCGATGCCGTTGTCGGTTATCGTCACGGTACCGGCCTCCTGGTCGACGGCGACGCGGATGCGCAGGTCGCTGTCGCCCTCGTACAGCGCGTCGTTGCTGAGCGCCTCGAAGCGCAGTTTCTCGGCCGCGTCCGACGCGTTCGAGACCAGTTCACGCAGAAAGATCTCTTTGTTCGAGTACAGTGACCGGATGACCAGGTTGAGTACCTGGCTGACCTCGGCCTGGAATTCCAGGGTTTCCTTCTGCGCGGTTGCCGTCATTTTTGTCGCTCCTCGGGCTGCATCGATCGATGGGCGCGCACGTTGGGGCGGCGAATCGGGATTTCAAGGGCCGGCTGTGGTTAAAATCCGCGCAGCCCCCGCAGGACCCACGAACCCCATGGCATTCACGACCTACTCGACCCACCCGTTCACCGACCAGCGCCCCGGGACGTCCGGCCTGCGCAAACGTGTGGAAGTCTTCCGCCAGGGCAACTATCTGAAAAACTTCGTGCAATCGGTGTTCGACGCGCAACCGGACCTGCACGGCGGCACGCTGGTCCTCGGCGGCGACGGCCGCTTCTACAACCGCGAGGCGATCCAGATCATCCTCAAGATGGCGTCCGCCAACGGCGTCGCGACCGTGCTGGTCGGCCGCGGCGGTCTGCTGTCTACCCCGGCCGCGTCGTGCGTGATCCGCAAGTACGCGGCCGCCGGCGGCCTGATCCTGTCGGCCAGCCACAACCCCGGCGGGCCGGACGGCGATTTCGGCATCAAGTACAACACCGCCAATGGCGGACCGGCCGCCGAGCGGGTCACCGAGGCGATCTACCGGCGCTCGCTGGAGATCGCCGATTTCCGAATTGCGAATGCCGACGACGTCGACATCGACAGCATCGGCAGTGTCGCGATGCAAGACATGCAGATCGAGATCATCGACCCGGTCGGCGACTACGCGGAACTGATGACGGCGATCTTCGACATCGATGCGATCCGGGCACTCCTCGCCGCCGGCTTCCGGATGCGCTTCGACGCGATGCACGCGGTTACCGGCCCGTACGCGCGGCGGATCTTCGAGGACATTCTCGGCGCTCCCACCGGGACCGTGATCAACGGCACGCCGCTCGAGGACTTCGGCGGCCACCATCCCGACCCGAACCTGGTGCACGCCGCCGACCTCGTGGCGATGACGCGTGGCGACGACGCCGTCGACTTCGCCGCGGCGTCCGACGGTGACGGCGACCGCAACATGATCCTCGGCCGCGACTTCTTCGTCACGCCGAGCGACAGCCTCGCCGTGCTCGCCGCGAACGCGACGCTGATCCCGGCGCATCGCGACGGCATCCCGGGCGTCGCCCGCTCGATGCCGACCAGCCAGGCCGTCGATCGCGTCGCCACGGCGCTCGGCATCGAATGCTTCGAGACGCCGACCGGCTGGAAGTTCTTCGGCAACCTGCTCGACGCCGGGCGGATCGCGTTCTGTGGCGAAGAGAGCTTCGGCACCGGCTCGGATCACGTGCGCGAAAAAGACGGGCTGTGGGCGGTAATGGCATGGCTCAACGTGCTCGCCTTGCGTGGCGAATCCGTGGCCGACATCGTCACCGGGCACTGGCGGCAGTACGGGCGCAACTACTATTCACGTCACGACTACGAGGGCATCAACGACAAGAAGGCCAACGGCCTGATGGACGCCCTGCGTGCCCGGCTGCCGAGCCTGCCCGGCGGCCTGCTCGACGGCCGCGAGGTCGCGTATGCCGACGACTTCAGCTACAGCGACCCGATCGACGGTTCGGTCAGCGAGCGCCAGGGCATCCGCATCGGTTTCACCGACGGCTCGCGTATCGTGTTCCGCCTGTCCGGCACCGGCACCGTCGGCGCGACATTGCGCGTCTACATCGAGGCGTACGAGGCCGACCCGGAGCGCCAGCTCGAGGAACCCCAGGCGGCGCTCGCCGAGCTGATCGCGACGGCCAACCGGCTCGCCGAGATCCACCCGCGTACCGGCCGCGACGCGCCGGACGTGATCACCTGACAACGCACGGAGGCCACGCCATGCAGACCGCACACTGGTGTCGCGTCGAGGTCGACGGCCAGGCACGCCTCGGTCGGCTCGACGGCAACCAGATCGCGCTGCTCGACGGTGAGTTGTTCGGCGACAACGCCGCCACCGGCGAGACGGTCAATCCGGACGACGCGCTGTGGCTGCCGCCGGTCGAACCGCGCCAGTTCCTCGGCCTGTGGAACAATTTCCACGAGCGCCAGCGGCTCGAGGGCACGCGGCTGCCGGACTTCCCGCTGTTCTTCGTCAAGCTCGGCGAATCGCTGTCGGCACACCGGCGTCCGATCACCCGGCCGCCGGGCTTCACCGGCCGTGTCAAGTTCGAGGCCGAACTCGGCATCGTTATCGGCGCGCCATGTTTCCAGGTGTCGCGCGACGCCGTCGACGACGTGATCTTCGGCTACACCTGCGTCAACGACGTCACCGCGCCGGAGGCCTTGTTCGCCAACGACGAGTTCCACCAGTGGTGTCGCGCCAAGAGCCTGCCGGGCTTCGGCCCGATCGGCCCGTACGTCACCAGCGGCATCGACCCGGCGGGGCTGCGCGTCAAAGGCATCCTCGACGGCGAACCGCGGCAGGACTACCCGGTCAGCGACATGATCTTCTCGCCGCAGGACATCATCTGGCACCTGAGCCGCGAGATCGCGCTGTACCCGGGCGACGTCATCGCCTGCGGTACCTCGGTCGGTGCCGCCGACATCGCCGACGGCCAGACCATCGTCGTCGAGATCCCGGGCATCGGCAGCCTGCACAACACGCTGCGCTGACCGGCAACAGGGCCAGTGCCGACGGCGCGCGCGGAATACCACATCGCTGTCGATCGCGCCGGTCTCCGCGCGCTCGACGTGCTCGCCGCGCATGTCGCGATCAGCCGCAACGCACTCAAGCAGGCGATGCACAAGGGCGCGGTCTGGGTCAGCGACGCGCGCGGCACGCGCCGCCAGCGGCGTGCCGACAGGCCGCTGGCTGCCGGCGCGACGCTGCATTTCTACCACGACCCGGGGATCCTCGCGCAGCGGCCGCCCGCGGCGCGCCTGATTGCCGACGAAGGCCGCTTCAGTGTCTGGTTCAAGCCCCGCGGCATGCTCAGCCAGGGCTCGCGCTGGGGCGATCACTGCTGCATCGACCGCTGGGCCGAGCGCCAGCTGGAGCCGCAACGCCCGGCGTTCGTGACCCACCGGCTCGACCGTGCCGCCAGCGGCCTGATGGTGCTCGCCCACGGCAAGGGCGACGCTGCCGACCTGGCACGGCAGTTCCGCGAACGCCAGGTGCGCAAGCGCTATGTCGCTGTCGTCCACGGCTGCCTCGTCGGCGAGCGGCGCATCGAACAGCCGCTCGACGACAAGCCGGCGGTCAGCATCGTGCGCACGTTGGCAATCGACGAACGCGCCGGTCGCAGCCAGGTCGAGGTCACGATCGAGACCGGACGCAAGCACCAGATCCGCCGTCATCTCGCGGCGGCCGGATTCCCGATTGTCGGCGATCGGCACCATGGGAACGCGGCGCGCGACGACGAAGACCTGTGCCTGACTGCGGTGTCGCTGGCCTTCAGCGCGCCCGGTGACGCGACAGCGCGCTGCTACCGGCTGCCGGCGAGAGACTGGCCGTCGCTCCACGCGACGCGGCCCGGCACGTCGGCCTAGCCGCCGCCACAGACTGCCGAACCGGGAACGCGCAAGAAACCGGACCCAGCACCGCGTACCGGGGTCGTCAGTAATAACGCTCGACGCCGACCCGTTGCATGATCTCGATCGCGAGCTCCTCGATCGACACCGCCGTGCTGTCGAGGAAAGGTATGGTCTTGTCGCGGAACAGGTCCTCGGCCGCCGAGACCTCGGTGCGACACTGGGCGAGGCTGGCATAGCCGGACCCCGGCCGCCGTTCCTCGCGGATGCGGTGCAGGCGATCGGGCGCGATCGTCAGGCCGAACAGGCGCTCACGATGCGCGTGCAGCGCATCGGGCAGACGCCCATGCAGGAAATCGTCCTCGGTCAGCGGGAAGTTCGCCGCGCGCACGGCGTACTGCATGGCCAGGTACAGACAGGTCGGCGTCTTGCCGCTGCGCGACACGCCGATCAGGATCAGGTCGGCGTCGTCGAGGCCGCGCAGGCGGGAACCGTCATCGAAATTCAGGGCGAAGTTGACGGCGTCGACGCGACGGTCGTAGTGATTGGGGTCGCCGATGCCGTGGCTGAGGCCGACGTGACCGCTGCTCGGCACGCCGATCGCCGCCGAGAGCCGTGGCAGAAAGGTATCGAAGATGTCGAACACCTCGGCATCGGCCTGCTGCAGGCGGCTGCGCAGCACGTCGTCGACGATGCTCGAGAACACGACCGGCGGTGCGTCGTCCTCGCGTGCCGCCGCGTCGATCTCGCGCAGCGCCGCCTCGATCTTCTCCGGGCTGTCGAGAAACGGCAGCACCATGCGTTCACAACACATGTCGTCGAACTGGCTGATCAGGGTCTTGACCAGGTGTTCGAGCGTGATCCCGGTGTGATCGGACAGGATGAACAGCGTGCGCGCGGGATTGGCCATACCACTCTCTGTGCCCGTCTGGCGACCGGCCTCTGGCGAATGGTAGCAAAGCGTGGCGGGCCCACTGATAACGGTCGATGTCCGGAAGATTTCGTTGGTTAATGCGCGCCCATGGCATGGATTTTTTTGCCACAATCGCGGCATGAGCGCCCAACCCAGAGAACTGCGCCGCGACGCGTTGGCACGCCGCCTGCGCGCCGTCGTCGACGGCCCGCACGTGCTCAGCAGCGAGGCCGAACTGAGGCCGTACGAGTGCGACGGCCTGTCGGCCTATCGCGTGGTCCCGCTGCTGGTCGTGCTGCCGGGCAGCGCCGAGGAGGTCCAGGCGGTGCTGCGGATCTGCCATGACGAGCGCGTCGCCGTCGTCGCCCGCGGTGCAGGGACCGGGCTGTCCGGCGGTGCGCTGCCACACGAAGACGGCGTCCTGCTGAGCCTCGCCCGGCTCAACCGCATCCTCGCGGTCGACCCGGACAACGGCTGCGCGCGCGTGCAGCCAGGCGTGCGCAACCTCGCGATCAGCGAGGCCGCACGACCGCACGGGCTGTACTACGCGCCCGATCCGTCGTCGCAGATTGCGTGCAGCATCGGCGGCAATGTCGCCGAGAACGCCGGCGGCGTGCACTGCCTGAAGTACGGACTGACGGTCAACAACCTGCTGGCGCTCGACCTCGTGACGATCGACGGCGAACGCGTGACCGTCGGCGGCAGCGGCCTGGACGGTCCCGGCTTCGACCTGCTGGCGCTGGCTACGGGGTCCGAGGGCATGCTCGGCGTCGTCGTCGAGGTCACGGTCAAGCTGCTGCCGATCCCGCAGCGTGCCCAGGTCGCAATGGCCGCGTTCGCCGACGTCGAGAGCGCCGGGCAGGCGGTCGCCGACATCATTGCGGATGGCATCCTGCCCGCCGGCCTCGAGATGATGGACAACCCGTCGCTGCGCGCGGCCGAGGACTTCGTCCACGCGGGCTACCCGATCGACGCCGCGGCGATCCTGCTGTGCGAGGTCGACGGCGGCAACGAAGAGGTCTCGGAGGACATCGCGCGGGTCCGGCAGCGCCTGCTCGACTCGGGCGCCAGCGAGGTGCGCACCGCCAGCGACGACAGCGAGCGCGCGCGCTTCTGGGCGGGGCGCAAGGCGGCCTTCCCGGCCGTCGGCCGCATCTCGCCCGACTACTACTGCATGGATGGCACGATTCCGCGCAAACATCTGCCGCGGGTGCTGCGCGAGATCGCGCGCTACTCCGAAGAATCCGGACTGCGCATCGCCAACGTGTTCCACGCCGGCGACGGAAATCTGCACCCGCTGATACTGTACGACGCCAACAACGCGGGCGAGCTCGAGCTGGCCGAACAGGTCGGCGGTCGCATCCTCGAACTGTGCGTCGAGGTCGGCGGCACGATCACCGGCGAACACGGTGTCGGACTCGAGAAAATCAACCAGATGTGCGCGCAGTTCCCGCCGGAGGAGCTGCAGATGTTCCACGACGTCAAGGCGGTGTTCGACGCGCACGGCCTGCTGAACCCCGGCAAGGCGATCCCAACGCTGAACCGCTGCGCCGAGTTCGGCGCCATGCACGTCAAGGCCGGCGACCTGCGCTTCCCGCACCTGGAGCGCTTCTGAGTGGCGGATCAGGACCATGCCGAGGCGCTAGCCGAGCGCGTCCGCGACGCCCACCAGCGCCGCCAACCGCTGCGCGTGCGCGGCCTCGACAGCAAGGCCTTCTACGGGCGCCGCGTCGACGCGCCACAGCTCGACGTCAGCCCGCACCGCGGCATCGTGCGCTATGAGCCGACCGAACTGGTGTTGACGGCGCGCGCCGGGACGCCGGTCAGCGATATCGAGGAGGCACTCGCCGCCAATGCCCAGATGCTGGCCTTCGAACCGCCGTCGTTCGCTGCCAGCGCATCGATCGGCGGGGCCGTCGCCGCCGGGCTCGGCGGACCGCGACGGCCATGGGGCGGCGCACCGCGCGACCTGCTGCTCGGCTGCACGCTGCTCGACGGCCAGGGTCGCATCCTGCACTTCGGCGGCGAGGTCATGAAGAACGTCGCCGGCTACGACCTGTCGCGCCTGATGGCCGGGGCCCTCGGCACGCTCGGCGTGCTGCTCGACGTCTCGATCAAGGTGCTGCCGGCACCCAAGGTCGAGCGCAGCCTGGTGCTGAATCTGGGCTACGAGCGCGCGCTTCGCCTGATGCGCGACCTCGCCCGCCAGCCGGCGCCGCTATCCGGTGCCGCACACCTCGACGACCGCCTGTACCTGCGTCTGTCCGGCAACGCGGCCAGCGTCGAGGCCTGGCAGAAACAGATCGGCGGCGATGTCGGCAGCGGCACCGGGTTCTGGCGCGACCTGCGCGATCACCGCTTACCCTACTTCGCCGGCGAGGAACCGCTGTGGCGCCTGTCGGTGGCGCCGGCGACGCCGCGCCTGGACTGCGAACAGTCCGTGCTGACGGATTGGGGAGGCGCGCAACGCTGGGTCTACACGCGCTGCGCGGCGTCCGAGATCCGCGCCGAGGTCGCAAAAAACGGCGGTCATGCCATACTTTTCCGACATGGCGACGACGAAATCCCGGTCTTTCACCCACTCGACGCCGTCAAGCAGCGTCTGCACCAGGGGCTCAAGCAGCGCTTCGATCCGCACGGCATTCTCAACCCGGGCCGTCTGTATCCGTCGATGTAGCACGCTGCTGATCGTCGCACTCGCGATCGCTGTGCCGTCTGCCGCGCACGCGTTCTTCTGCCTCAAGTCCTCGACCAACAACAAGTATTTCGGCCGCTCGGTACCGTTTCCGGCGGCCGCCTATCCGCGTGCCGCCTACCGCCTGCCGCCGATCATGCCGCGGCAGCGCGCCGCTCGCGCGCGCGCCATCCAGCGTCCGCCGCCGTCGCGCAATCCGATCTGGCGGCCGATCCGCTGAGTGCGCGTCGCGCCCGCTGTCCGGCACCGCCCGTCGCGCCGACCCTGCAGTCTGCCGGGTTGCCATGTCCAGGGTCTGAGCAGCGGTTAGAATGGCGGCCGGTTCGTAGGCCGCATAGAGGATTTCCGTGCAACAACGTGAGGTAGATGTCGCGATCATCGGTTCCGGCAGCGCCGGGCTGTATGCGATGAGCAAGGTCCGTCCGTCAGGCAAGTCGGTCGTGCTGATAAACGGCGGTGAGCTCGGCACGACCTGCGCCCGTGTCGGCTGCATGCCGTCCAAGGCCGTGATCCAGGTGGCCGAAGATTTCCACCGCCGCGGCGTTTTCAAGCGCTTCGGTCTCGAGGGCGAGGAGGCGTTGAGCCTCGATGTCAGCGAGGCGCTGGGCTACGTCCAGGACCTGCGCGACATGTTCGTCGAGCGCGTGATCTCCAACAGCACCGACAAGATGCCCGAGGGCATGTTTATCGATGGCTACGCCCGCTTCGTCGAGCCACACGTGCTGGAGATGGAAGACGGCCAGCGCATTCGTGCCGGCAGCGTGATCATTGCGACCGGTTCTCGACCGATCGTCCCCGCTGCGTGGCAGCCGTTCCGCGATCGCATCATCACGACCGACGAGTTCTTCGAACTCGAGGACCTGCCCGACTCGATCGCGATCGTCGGTCTCGGCGTCATCGGCCTGGAGCTTGGACAGTCGCTGCACCGCCTGGGCTGCAATGTGGTCGGCGTCGACATGCAGGACACGATCGGCGGACTGACCGATCCGGCGGCGATCAAGGCGGCCATCGATATCATCGGCAAGGAGTTCCCGCTTTGGTTGGGCGACGCCGCCGACATCAGCGAGGGCAGCGACGGCAGGCTGAAGGTCAGCGCCGGCGAACACAGCATCGAGGTCGATCGCGTGTTGGCCAGCATCGGTCGCACGCCCAACGTCGACAAGCTGGGCCTCGATGCAATCGACGCACCGATCGGTGACGACGGCGTACCGGTCTACAATCCGAACACGATGCAGGTCGGCGACCTGCCGGTGTTCCTCGCCGGCGACGTCACCGGCGAGCGTCCGTTGCTCCACGAGGCCGGTGACGAGGGCCGCATCGCCGGGCACAACGCCAGCAGCGATACCGTCACCGCGTTCCGCCGCAAGACACCGCTCGGCATCACCTTCTGTGACCCCAACATCGTCCAGGTTGGGCAGGCCTTCTCGTCACTCGATGCCGACACGACCGCCGTCGGCGAGGTGCAGATGGCACCGGTCGGGCGCGCGCTGATCATGGCCAAGAACAAGGGCGTGATCCGAGTCTATGCCGACAAGACCAGCGGCCGGATGCTCGGCGCCGAGATGGTCTGCGCCAAGGCGGAGAACCTCGGCCACCTGCTGGCATGGAGTATCCAGCAGGGGCTGACGGTCGGGGACCTGCTGCAGATGCCGTTCTATCACCCGGTCATCGAAGAGGCGTTGCAGGCGGCGTTGTACGACCTCTACGACAAGGTCGATGCCAAGAACCCGGGTCCGATCACCGAGTTGCGGCCACTCTGAGCGCCGCCGGGACGCGGCGTCGTCACGGCTGCACGAGGGCCTGCCGCCAGTGCGCGATCTTGTCGTCGAGGCGCATCGCGGCGTGCGCCGGGCTGGTCGACGGCAGACGGATCATGACCAGTCCTTCCCGGTCGGCGATCGACGGCGCGACATGGCGCTTGAACAGCCGCTCGGCGGTTGCGCCGTTGAAACACAGCTTGCAAACGGCGGGATGACTGGCGAAGAAACCGGCGAAGTCGTTGACGACTATCGAGCGCGGATCGATGTCGGCATCCAGGCTGCCGGGGCGGTGGCAGCTGCGCAGCACGTCCCACACCGCGACACCGTGGCCGACGAGCGCTGCGCATCGCTCGGCGTACGCTAGCGACCTGTCGATTGCGAACAGCGCATCGACGATCGACCAGAAGGCATTGCGTGGATGCGCGTAGTACTGGTTGGCATTGAGCGACGCGGTGCCCGGCATCGAGCCCAGTACCAGGACGCGTGCCGCCGGGCCGGCGAGCGGCGGGAAACTGCTGACCCGGCTCACGGGCTGCGCGCCGTCACGACCGACAGCTGCGATGCCGGCGTCAATGCGTGCCGTTGACCGCCAGCACCATGCGCACCAGCTCGGCCAGGGATCCCGCCTGCATCTTTTCCATGACCCGGGCGCGGTGCGCCTCGATGGTCTTCGCCGACACGCCGAGCGCGTTGGCGATCTCCTTGTTCGAGCGCCCCTCGGTGACCATCTCCATGACCTCGTGTTCGCGCGGCGTCAGGTGTTGCAGGCGCTGTTGGATCTGCAGATGTTCGACCTGGTGCGAGCGCTGCTCCTCGCCGAACGCCAGCGCGCGACGGATCGCGTCGAGCAGCACCTCGTCGTTGAACGGCTTCTCGATGAAATCGATCGCGCCGCTCTTCATCGCCCGCACCGCCATCGGCACGTCGCCGTGGCCGGTGATGATGACCACCGGGATGTGGATCCCACGCTGGGTCAGGCGCTCCTGCAGCTCCAGGCCGCTCATGCCCGGCATGCGGACGTCGAGGACCAGACAGCCCGGCCGGCTGGGTTGGTACTGGGCAAGAAACTCGTCGGCGGATGAGAAGCTCTCGACCTGCACGCCGACCGATTCGATCAGCCACTTCAGGGAGTTGCGCATCGCCTGGTCGTCGTCGACGACGAAAACTGTGGACTTCACGTGAGCTGATTCCGACATAGCCTACGAGACCGCGCTGACAGCAGCTTCAACGCTCGGAGGCAATTCGATCGTGAACGTACTGCCCTTGCCGGGCCAGGAGTCAGCAGTGATCTTACCATGGTGATTGCTCATGATCGTCTGGCTGATCGCCAGGCCCATACCCATGCCGCTTTCCTTGGTGCTGAAGAAGGCATCGAACAGGTGTTCCATGTTGTGGCCGCTGATCCCGGCACCGTTGTCCGAGACACTGACGTAGACCATGCCGTTGCTCTGCACGCCGGTCTCGATGGTCAGGCGGCGCTGGCTCGGCGGCACGTCGTGCATGGCGTCGAGCGCGTTGCGCAGCAGGTTGACCAGTACCTGTTCGATCTGCACCGAGTCGACGCGCACCCACAGTTCGCTTGGCGACAGGCGACGATCGATGACCAGCTCCTGACGCTGCAGTTCATGACTGATCAGTGAACAGGTCTCGCGTGCGAGCACGTTCAGATCGACGACGTCGCGCTGCGGCTGGCGCCGCGCGACCATGCCGCGCAGGCGCTTGATGATCTCGCCGGCGCGCTTGGCCTGGGCCGATATCTGTTCCAGGGCCTCGAGCAGTTCGTCCTTGCCACCGATGTCGAGACGCAGGCGCCGGGCGCAGCCGTTGGCAAAGTTGACGATCGCCGACAACGGCTGGTTGAGCTCGTGCGCGATGCCGGTCGCCATCTCACCCATGTTGCTAAGCCGCGTCACGTGGACCAACTCGTTCTGCCGTCGCTTGAGCTCCTCTTCCGCGATCCTCTCGCTGGTGATGTCGCGGGCGTAGACGTTGACGTAGCCCAACTCGGCGACCGGCGCCGTCAACAGCGAGAACACGCCGTCGTCGGTGCTGATCTCGACCTCGTTGGTCGTGCCGCTGCGCAGCACCTCCTCGACGTAATTACGCCAATAGACCGGCAGCGTCTGCAGCCGACGGCACCCCCAGTGCCTGAGCAGCGGTTCGCTTGGCTGGTTGGCGTAGGTGATGACACCGCGGCGATTGATGCGCAGCACCGGGATCGGGCTCTCGCTCGGGAACGCGGCCAGGCTGCGGATCTCGGCCTCGCGAACCTTGCGTTCGGCGATGTCGCGCAGATACAGCGTGAACACCAGCTGCTCGTCGAGGAACACCGGCTTGATCGACAGCTCGACCGGAAACAGATTGCCGTCCCGGGTCACCGCCTGCATCTCTGTACGCTGCAGCGGCGCGCCCTGCTCGGCACCGGCCAGCGACAGGTAGAGCAGGCGTTCGAAGGTCTCACGCCAGCGCGGCGCCAGCAGCAGCTCGGCGAACGAGCGCCCAACGGCCTCATGTTGCTGATAGGCAAAGGAGTCCTGCGCCGTGGTGTTGAAGTCGATGATGCGCCCGCGGTCGTCGACCGTGACGATCGAGTCCAGCGATGCATCCATGATCGCGGCACGCAGTTTTTCGGTCTGCAGCAGCTCGGTCTCGTGCTGACGACGCATCTCGTCGCGCGCACGCATCACGACCTGGACGAAGTCGCGAATCCAGTCCTCGAGGATCAGCAGCTGGTTGCCGTGATGATCGAGGCCGGTCTCCGGCAGGTCAAGGGCGCGCCGCGACAGCACCGAGACACGGCGCAGCAGGCGGCTGATCCGGCTCGACAGAAACACGAACAGCAACACGAAGGCGATGACGATGACCGCCGCACCGATCAGGCGTTGGCGACGTTCGAGATCGAGCACCTGTTGGCCGGTGCGCTCGAACGAGGCCCGCGGCAGCAGCGTCGCGAACAGCAGGTTCAGATCCGAACCCTCGTAGTCGAAGAACGACTGCGCCGTGATCAGGTACTGGCGTTTCAGCACGTCGACGCTGCGCCCGGCGGCAACGGCC
>JAAUYD010186916.1_pt1 | contig 24301 bp, 21 predicted proteins | sample 7278101 | NCBI WGS metagenome assembly JAAUYD01 (sample SAMN14350128, study PRJNA611818) | marine sediment metagenome | isolation source: surface marine sediment (0.6m) | place: French Polynesia: Moorea | collected 2018-08
CGATTGGACGTGTCAAAATCCCCCTAACCCCCTTTTTCAAGGGGGAGATCCTTTACCCGGCATAAAAATAGCAAAAATCGCGACATTTGCCCTTAACCGAATGCCATTGGGAGGCCAGGAGGGGGGGTCTGGGGGAGATAGCCACCAAAATGGTTAAGCACCCTCCTTCTGCTAGTTCGCTGGACGGCGCGGGCTGAACACCGTATATGAATACGAGTTTTTGGCGCTTTAAAGAGGCGGCATCGAGATGGATTGGTTTGGTCAGTTGATGATTTGTTTGGCTGTGGTGTTCTCTGCAGCTGGCGCTGCGCTCGTCCTGGTGGGTAATTTCAGTTCCACACACCTGCGCGCCGGAAAATACCTGCTCTATGCCGCAGCTGCAGCCTCGGCCGTTTCCCTCCTCGTTCTTGTTTTCCTTTTTCTAACGCACGACTACCGGGTATCCTATGTCCGGGATTACGCGGATCGCACCATGTCGGTCAGCTATCTCATCATGGCCGTGTGGGGCGGACAAGAGGGTTCCCTGCTGCTTTGGGCCAGCCTGCAGACGTTTTTTACCGCAGGCATCGCAGCCCGCTCGTTTGGTAAAAACAGAGATTTGGTCCCAACAGCACTCGCCGTCTTAGCGATCATACAGCTTTTCTTCCTGTGCCTGACCCTGTTCCATTCAAATCCCTTTACGCCCCTCGGCACCGTGGCAACCCGGGGCAACGGCCTCAACCCGCTCCTTAGAAATCCCTACATGGCATTTCACCCACCGACCCTATTTCTCGGTTACGTGGGCTTTTCAGTGCCCATGGCCTTTGCCCTGGCCGCGCTCATCGAGCGGCGGGATGGGCGCGATTGGACCGCGGACATCCGGTTCGATATCCTGTTCGCGTGGATCTTTCTGGGTATCGGCAATGTCCTGGGCATGGTCTGGGCCTATGAAGAGCTCGGCTGGGGGGGCTACTGGGGGTGGGATCCAGTGGAAAACGCATCGTTCATGCCCTGGCTCACCGGTACTGCCCTGCTCCACTCATCTATTATTGCCAAGAACCGCAAGGGGTTTCGCGCATGGTGCCCAGTGCTCACCTGGCTTACGTTTGTCCTCATCATCTTTGGCACGTTTCTCACCCGATCCAATATCATCGCCTCTGTCCACGCCTTTGCCGGTGCCACTACCGGCCCCTACTTCCTGGGTCTCATTGCCAGTGTTACCGCGCTTTTTTTCGGATTGCTCGCATGGCAATGGCGATCGCTTACAGCTGGCCAACCCAAGGTGGGGGTGGTCTCCCGGGACGGCATCTTTTACCTGACCAACGTGGCCTTTGTCGGGTCTGCCGCGTTTGTTTGGTTGGCTACAATGACCCCTTTTTTCACCGAACTGATTCGGGGTGAGAAGGTCGCTGTCACCCCGGCCTTTTTTAACCGGTGGATGGTTCCCTTTGGACTGCTCATCCTGGGCTTGATCGGGGTCTGCCATTTTTTCAAGTGGCGGGATAAAACGGTGTCCCCGGTGCTTCGCAGCGGGCGGTGGCCCCTCATTATCGGGGCTGTCACCGCGGTGATCGCCAGTCTCATCGGAAAGGGGCTGATTTGGCAGACCATCGTCAGTGCCTTTCTCTTGGGCATGGTTGGCACCACCGTGCTTCGGGAAATTGTCCGCCTCCAAAGACGCGCCCGCACCGGTGCACAACAGCGCGGTGCGACAAACCGACGCCTTGGCGGGCAGCTCGTGCACCTGGCAGTGGTGCTGCTGTTCGTGGGGTTCACAGGTGCTGCCTACACTGTCGAGCAGACCGCCAACCTCGGTCCGGGGCAGCCCATGCGGGTCGGCGATTACACATTGACGTTCCTCGGGATACGGCAAGACAACACTGTGGAGCGCCATGCCCTCCTGGCCGATCTGGAGGTGCGCCAGGGCACGACCCCGATCGGTGTCCTATCGCCTGCCCGCCACCTCTACCACTCCCACCCGGGAAGGCCCACCAGTGAGGTGGTCATCCACACCGGGCTCACAGAGGACCTGTTCCTCATCCTCGGCGAAGGGGATCCCGTTCGGGGCCGCGCCATTATCCGTGCCGTGGTCAACCCGCTCGTGGTCTGGATTTGGCTGGGCGGTGGCTTGATGGTGCTCGGCACAGCCATTGCCCTGACACAGGCAAGTGCTTTGGAGCGGTTCGTTGGTTCGATAAAAGCAACGCCGCGCAAATTCGCGCTCGGCTTGGGCATTGTTGTGCTCGCACTCCTGGTCGGATTAATCTCAGGCCTGGCTCGGGATTTGGCTACGGGCATCGCCGGGATGACAGGGGTTGGGCTCACCGCGGTCGCGTGGCTGTTCGGCGATGCTTTGGTCGGTTTCGCCACAGGCAAGGAGGCATCATGAGGGGGTCGGCAATGCTCGCTGTTGTCCTTTGCAGCGGGCTGATACCACCTGTTGTCGCACAACCAGCATCAGACGTTACCATCGACAGTATCCGGATCTTCCTGCACCGCAAAGGCAGTCACGTTGAAGTCGAGCAGATCTTTACGGTGCGTCCCCGTCCAGGTGAAGACGCTCCTGAGATCACTGGTTACAAGATCCCCTTGCCAGCCGATGCATCGAGCATACATCCCATTGGAGAGGCCCAAAGCAATATCCAGATAGGTGACCATGCGGTGGCCGTGAAGGGTCCCATCCCGGAAGCGGGCCTCATGGTCAGCGTTCGATACCACCTGCCCGTCAAAGACGACACCCTGGTTTTTGATCAGCGGCTGGACACGCCGATCCCAGCTGCTCAAGCCATCTCCACCTGGACCCTTGGAAAAAATGTCTCCCTGGCGGGCCAGGGATTTACTCGTGCGACATCGATGGTGCTAAATAACGGGCTCAGTGCCTTGGTGATCTCAGCTCGAGACATTGAGGACGGGCACCTTTCAATACGGCTTACTGGATTGGCGCACCCCAAGACAGCGACCTTGCGCCTCGTTGCGCTGTTGCTGAGTGTTGCGCTGCTGGTCATTGGCATTGCGGTGTGGTTGAAACAAAAGATAGCACCCTAGGCAATTTGCGAGCAAAAGATGACCCACAGGATTTCGCAGATGCGCGTGCACAACGTGACCAAGGTCTTTGATACGGTCCGGGCCCTTAACAGGGTCTCGTTTGAAATCTCAGCCGGCGATGTAGCAGCGGTCATGGGGCCAAACGGAGCTGGGAAATCCACGCTGACACACGTCCTATCCCTCAGAACGCGCCCCACCCGAGGCGACGTAATGGTCAACGGCGTTGCCGCAGACGCGGGCGATCCCTTTGTTGCAGCGCGCATCGGCCTGCTGTCCCACCATCCCCTGGTCTATCCAGACCTGACCTGTCGGGAAAACCTGTTGTTCTTTGCCAGCCTGTGCGGGATTGAGCACCCTAGGGAGGTGGTCGCTGGGTTAGAACAGCAACTCGACCTGGCCGCGTTCGCAGGTGATCGGGCCACCCAGGTGCTATCCCGCGGACAACTGCAGCGCGTGGCCCTGGCCAGATCCCTGCTGTCCAACCCGGATCTGCTGTTGCTGGACGAGCCTGCCGCAGGCCTCGATCACGACGCTGTCACCCGTATTAAAGGTGTGCTGGACGCCCTGGTCGCACGCAACGGCATGGCCGTGGTGGTGACCCACAATCCCGAGTTTGCCGCCCAGGTGGCCTCCCGGGCCCTGATGATGCGACGCGGCCAAATCGTCGCCGATGTGCCCACACCTGGTTCGGCAAGCGATTGGACCTCGCTTTACCGGGCAGCTATCGGAAGGGAGGGGGCGCAGTGCGGTTCTTAAAAACCCTGTGGGTTGTTTTTCTCAAGGATATCCGCGTCGAGCTCAGGGCTCGGGAGATCGTTCTTACAACAGCCCTGTTTGCCCTATTGGTCGTGATCCTCGCCGGGTTTGCCTTTGGGGCCGGGACACTGAAAGGCGGCACAGGTGCAGCTGGTGTCCTGTGGATGGCCATTGCCCTGTGCGGCATCCTCGCCTTGAGCCGGACATTTGAGCGGGAGCGGGCGTTTGCCGTGTTCAGCGCCGTACTCATGACCCCGGCACCCCGCGCTGCCATCTACGCGGGCAAGGCACTGGGGGTGTTCGTATTTCTCATTATCGTCGAGGTGATCATCATTCCCCTCATCGAACTCTTCTTTCACGCACCCCTGATGGCCCATGCCGCGTCCCTGGCCCCGATCCTCCTCCTCGCCACCCTGGGGTACGCCGCGGTAGGCACCCTGTTCGGCGCCATGACCATTCGGACGCAGCTGCGGGATCTGCTGCTCGGGGTTATCCTCTACCCCTTGCTGGCCCCACTCCTCATCGCGGCTGCCAAGGCCACGGAAGCGGTTATTGACGGACAGGGCCTGGCAGCTGTAGCTGATTACCTCAAGCTCATGGCAGCAGCCGATATGCTGTTCATTGCCGGCGGCCTGTGGCTCTTTGGACCCCTCATGGAAGACTAAGAGCCTATGCTCGTGTCTCAAACACCATGCTCGGTCCGGCCTACTGAGATAGGCTCTAAGGCGCAGACACAAACACCTTCCTCGCCGTAACAAAGCTGATCACCCGTTGATGCCACACACCATCGACGAACAACGCCAAGCGGATAACACTGCCCTCAGCAACGGTTTCTGATACCTTGACAGTGGCATTTGGCGTAAGGCCTATTTCTGTCAGATATTTTAAAAACCCCGCCTCCTCTGATCCGACACTCGATACCCGAAACCGTTTGTTGAGCGGCACATCAGAGAGGGGTCGCTCCCTGACTTCCTGCACGTCGCCGTTTTTATTTGGTATGGGATGGCCATGGGGGTCCATCCTGGGGTAGTGCAACAACCCATCGATGCGATCCACAAAGGTTTCAGAAACGCAGTGTTCCAACAAATCCGCCTCCTCGTGAACCTCGTCCCAGCCATATCCCAAGACCGTGACGAGAAACTGCTCGATCAGACGATGGCGGCGGGTCACCCACAGGGCCAGTCTGCGCCCAGCTTTGGTCAGTACGACGCCCCGGTGGGGCTGATAATCCAGCAGCCGTTGGGGGGCGGCGCTGAGCTTTTTGATCATGGCCGTGACAGAGGACGGCCTTACGCCGAGATGCTCGGCCAGGGCTGAAGTGGAAACCCGGCCGTGCTTTTGCGATAGATCATAGGCGGCCTTTAAATAATCCTGGGTTGCGCGTCCTTTCATTGGCCATATTCCATTTGCTGCTTGTTCCGTATCAGAACAGAAAGATGGCGCCACCGCCGACGTCAAAGCCTTGCGCGTCCGGTGTCAGGCCCACTCCGGCGTGCAGGTCGAACTGCAGCCATTGGGTCACGAGAAACGTCAACCCGCCGTCTGCCACTGGGATGAGGTCAGCGTCGGTGTTCATTAACCCATAGACTTCTGCAAACGCACCCAACCATTCATTGAGCGAGACGCCCAGGCTCAATGAGAGCAAGAAGATAGGCTCAAAGGCCACCTCAGCTGGCGCAACGCCTTCAAATATAACCCCGGCGTTTCCCCCGAGGCTCAAAGCATCGGTAACATCCACGGACCACACGCCCTTTATCCCCAGTTCCAACCCCGTATCTGACCATTGACCCTCGTAGATGGGCATCACCGCATAGGGCAGCACGCCAATGGCCGCGTTGTCACCGACATCGAATGCGGCCTTGAGCCCCAGTTCCACACCGCTCACATCGGCATCCACGCTGTCCCCAACAAAGGATGCCTCGTATGCGGGAACCCCTAATCTGGCTTCCAGGTGCTCGATTAAACCGAGCCGCAGCAGGAGATTGGGCGCGGTAAGGGTCTTTTCGTCGCCAATCGTCGAGTATGCAACACCCAGCTCGCTTTGAAGGTGTAGCGGGGGGATTGTGGCAGCGCTTTCAGTGAAGTCAGGGCGGTCGCCGATAAGTTCGAGTGCCGTTGCGCCTTCCTCGGCGATTACCGGCGTTACTGCAATGACAAGTGCGAACATAAGTCCAATCGCGCCTACACCCCGTCGTCTCTCAGGGGCGTGCGTTCTTTTAAATGATAGCAATTTGAAGTCCATATTAGCTCCCATTTCCTTTCAATTAGCAGGTTTCACAGCAGGTCTCGTCGCGATTAACGTTGCACGTTCCTCTGATTTTTAGGTAAGACTAAATTTTAATTTAGTCAATCCTCAAAATACAGATGGACATTAAAAGCAGAGAAATTGACGCTGCAGGACTCTTGTTATACTTTCAATTTTAATTCCGTATCATTTAAATCCGATGGACCGAGGAATGGGGAAATTCAACATCAAAGAGGGACTATGAGACACAAGAAACTAAAAGGAAAAACAAGGGTGCCCCTGTCGCAGTGGGCCCTGAGGCTGATCGTTGTGGGCCTGGCCCTCGGGTGGGCAGCGACGTGTACGCCGGACATCGATCAGGATCCAAAACCGGAATTTGCCATCATGGAATTCGACCCAGATACGGGACGAGTCCCGGAGCCCATTGGCCTGGTCATCAACCCCGTAACTGGGCTTATCGATCTTGACTTGGTCGACATCGATGTACCGGCCGATTGTCAGAACATACCTACGGACAATCCCATGCCCATGGCCGAATGCGAGTTCCTTCAATACCTGGAGAGCCTGGATGGATTTCCAACCGTGGGCGCGGCAACCGCACCTGCATCAGCCCCCATCGATGTTGCCACAGCAACCCTTGCACCCCAGACCGGGACGCTCATCGCCGCAGGTAGTTCAGGACATGTGCTGACCCCGGACAATGCCAACGTCACCTTCAACGCCGCGACGAACAAGCTGCAGATCGAACCACTGGACGGGTGGCAGATCGGCTCTGATTATGTCCTGGCCGTGCGGGGTCATGAAGCTGGGGTCAAAACCATCGATGGCCTGCCCTTCAACGGCTCCCTGACCTATTTTTTCCTAAGACAGGATGCCTCCCTTACCTGCGATGCTGCCACCCCAGCAGCCATCTCAGATGACTGCGTCTATTTTGGGCTGGTGGCCGGGAGTGTTCCAGACCCGAACATTGCCAGAGAAACCCTCGCTCTGCTCGAGGAGATTCGCCTGGGATATACAAATGGCGGTGTTTGGGATGTGCTCACCACCTTTGGCTGGACCAGGAAAGACGCTGCTGTTGTCTGGTCCTTCAGGACCCACAGCAACCCGGTGGTCGAGAACAATCCCACCCTGGGGATGCTGCCGGTGGTGGAACAGGCAAACAACGTCGTCGCGCTTCCTGTAAAAGGCGCCATCGCTCCAGCCACCCTGACCGCCCACAGCATTGATAGTATTGAAAATCAAAATGGATCAGTGCTCCTATTGAACTTGACCAAGCTCGAAGGGATGGATCTTATCAATGGCTTTCCATCGTTCACCCCTTCGTTTGACGGCAGTCGGATCGTCATGACCACGGACGACCCGCTCATCGACGGGGATTTCTACGGCATTCTTTTGCGCAATACCATTACCGACACGAGTGGAAAGCCGCTCGTGCCCTCGCCACTCACAGTGCTGCTGAGATCTCGAGGGTCCCTGCTCAAAGCAGATGGGACAACTGCTGTCTCCAGCATCACCGACGCTGAAGCACAGGAAGCCGAACCCGGCCGGGTGACCCTGGCCGAACTTCTGGACAACGACCTGTTTCCCGCATTAACTGCCGGTCTGCAGCGGGAGGATATCGCGTTTGTCTATGCCTTTGTCTACCCAGACCCTACTCAAACGGAATAAAGGAGTGACCATGCTTCAACATAAATCGCGAATTTTTGGTTTTGTAGCGCTGCTCGCGCTCGCGCAGTCAGTTGAGGTGAGTGAAACGCACGCCAGCGGGTTTCTTGTCTACGAGGTGAGCGCAGCGTCTGTAGCCAAGGGCTCTGCTGTTTCGGCTTACCCGGATGAACCTTCGGTTGTTTGGTACAACCCGGCGGGCATGTCTTTCATGCCCGGATATCGCGTCCAAGGAGGGGGTATCTTTGCCACTGCCGCCAACGAGTTCACACCTGCAGACGGCGGTCCCAAAGTAGACGCCGTGGGGCATCTGTTTTTCCTGCCCCAAATCTTCGGCACCTTTGAAATTTTCGATTGGTTTCATGCGGGCATTGGCGTGTGCACCCCATGGGGCCTGGCCCTGGAATGGCCCGAGGATTGGGAAGGTCGGGAATTCAGCATTAAGTCCGGTATTGAGACAGTGGTCATCAATCCCAGCCTATCGTTTGAGCTCTGGGAGGACCGATTGAGCATCGGCGGTGGGTTTAGCGTGATCCGCGCCACTGTGGATCTCACCAACGGCCTGCCCGCGGCGATCGGCGGCACTGTGCGCATCGGCGGGGCCACCTGGGGATACGGCGGAAATGCGGGCATCCTCTTTCGCATCCTACCGGATACGCTTCATGCGGCCTTTGCATACCGGAGCCGGTTCACCCTTTCGTTCGAGGGCAAGGGCGATTTCACATTGGAATCCCCAGAGCTTGGACAGGAACTGTACGATCAAGGCGGCGATGCAGAAATTACCATTCCGGATATTCTTACCCTGGGGTTTATGTATGCGCCGACAGGGAATTTAGTCTTGGGATTTGACGTGAACTACATCCTCTGGTCGGTCTACGATGAGCTGAAAATAAATTTTGACAGCGGTGTCGAAGAAATATCTGAGCGCAATTGGAGAAACACTGCCGCTTTCCGTCTGAGCGCTGACTACGCCCTGCCGGTCGACGGCTTCAAAATTCGTGGCGGCGTGGTTTACGACATGAACCCCTCGCCCAAGGAATACCTCGCACCTGACCTGCCAGATGCCAATCGGCTCGATTTTTCCATCGGCGGCGGGTATCAATACGACTGGTTTAGAGCCGACCTGGGCTACATGCTCTCCTGGTTCCTGCCCACCGAGTCCACCACTGGTCAGGAAGGACCTGAAGGGGAGTACAACTCAATGGCCCACCTCATCGGGATTACAGTTAGCTTTCAATTCGGAACCGGGGGCGAGGAAGATCCCGAGCCCCAGCCCCAATTATCATCGGTTGCCTTTTTAAATTAAATCCAATGAAAGTTCTCAGGCACGATGAGCCTTAGCAGGCCTTTGTGGACCACAATCTCAAAATAATCTGCCGGTAAAAATTCCTCGCCGTCCAGTTGTGAGAGCAATCGCTTTTGCCGAGTGGGTTTGATAAGGGTCGCCTTTATCTGGGATCCCACAAAAGTTTGGGAGTGGGAAATACCGATGCGGTTTACCATCTCTTCGGTCAGGGGGACCCGCTTGTGGTGCAGGATAAGCTTGCTCGTCCAGTCTCGAACGCCGCGAAACGGCACAATTTCGAACTTTCCATCGTTGTGCAGGCACTGGGGATCTGCAATCCACTCGCCCGCATAAATCGGCGTGTTGCTCACCACCAGGTCGGTTAGGCCGTCCAGGTCGTGGACCACCCCGTCGATTTCCACCACAGCATCGAACCGGTCCCGGGTTAACCAGCTCAGGGCAAGCTCGTGCACGGCGGCGCGGATATACACCATTTGGTCCCGGTACATGTCTCGCACAACCGGCACCCGCGCTATCATTTCCCGCTCGTGGTTTCGAAAGGACAGGATGGCAGCTGAAAGCCCCCACCCAGCCGAATCAAAGAAGAGATCGCGCCTCAGTACCACCCCATTTTCTGAATAGGCGACGATTTCCCCAACGTCGAGGTCGGTGGTGTGTCGGGCAGCGATGATCTCGACATTTTTCCTCAAGGCCCGCGCTGTCGATGCGATACCGAACGATTTGCCTTGGTCATTGGCGGTACCGGACGGCAGCATGCCAAGCATCACCTCAGCGGCCCGTCCCGATGCGCACACGCCTTTGGCCACCTCGTTAAACGTCCCATCTCCGCCGATGTAAACGACCGTATGAAACCCCTCGTCGGCAATGGCGCGGGCCACGAGGGTCATCGTACTGCCGTCGGGCTCGGTATAGTGAAAGGCATATGGGATACGATACTCGTCGAACAGGGCTTCTATCTCGGCAAAGCGATCCAGGGCTTTGCCACTTCGAGACGATGGATTGGCCACCACGAGCAGGGCATCGCCCGCAGCACCTTTTGGCGATATGATATGCTTGGGCATGGGTGCGCGCCAGGTACTGCCTGTCAGGCCACTCGCTTCTTTGCGGCTTCCAGGGTGTTTGAGATAAGGCAGGCCACGGTCATGGGGCCCACCCCACCGGGCACCGGCGTGATCCAAGATGCCCGGGCCGAAGCCGTGTCGAATTCAACGTCCCCCACCAGGGCGCCGTCCTCCAGTCGATTGATGCCCACGTCTATGACCACTGCGCCGCGCTTGATCCACTCTCCTTTTATCAGCTCGGCTTGCCCGACTGCCGCAATGACCACATCTGCCTCGGCAACGACATGGGCCAGCTTTTCAGTTCTGGAATGGCAGACCGTGACGGTTGCATGTCGCTCAAGCAGCATCATTGCCATGGGTTTGCCCACGGTCATAGATCGGCCCACGACAACGGCGTTTTTCCCCTTGAGGTCGACTTCGGCCATGTCGAGCAGTCGCATGCAGGCAAGCGGCGTACAGGGGATGAGGCCGGGCCTGCCAGCAAAGAGATGACCTAAATTTATCGGGTGGAACCCATCGACATCTTTTATGGGCCCGATGGCGCGAATGACCACATCCGGGTCGATATGCTCGGGCAAGGGCAGTTGCACGATGACCCCGTCCACGGCTTCATCGATGTTGAGGTTTCTAACCAATTCAATGAGATCTGACTGGCTCAGGTCCGCTGATAGGCGGTGGGTATGTGAGATGAGTCCGGCTTTGAGGCAAGCTCTTTCTTTGTTGCGCACGTAGATTTGACTCGCGGGATCTTCCCCCACAATCACCACGTCCAGGGTCGGCGGCCGCCCCCAGCGCTTAGCAAAGTCCTGCGCCCCTTCCCGGACGTCTTTGCGAATAGATTTGGCCAACTTCTTGCCGTCGAGCAGTGCCATTGACAATCCTCCTTGGCTTCAAGACCCGAATGCAGGATACACCGATCCATGCCTTGTGGCCGATAAAAAAATTGACACGTTTTCTAAGCGGGGGCTACATACTCGGGTTCTGTGCCGCTTAGGGCCGGAAAAAGAGGAGGTAAGGCGTGACGTCCAGCTTGAAGAGTATCAGCCCTGTTTTGAGTGAGCTGACCGTGGAAATTCCCCAAGATGAAGTGGCTGCCGCTGTTGACAGCGCTTATGCCGAGTTGGGGCGCACGGCCAAGATTCGCGGCTTTCGCAAAGGCAAGGTGCCAAGGACCGTCCTGCGCAGGATGTTCGGCCCTAGCGTGCTCATGGAAGTGCGAAATGACCTTGTAGCAACCAAACTGCGAGAGGGCTTTGCGTCCCACAGCATTGTGCCGTTGTCCCGACCAGACATGGATCTCGGAGATCTCGTCGAGAACGCGCCCTATGCGTTTACAGCAACGTTCGAAATCCGACCGAAATTAGAAAAAATCGACTATTCAGACATTGACCTCGAGACCCACACCGCCGCCACCACGGACGAAGATGTAGACAAGGAGATTGCACGGCTGCGATCGGCCGCGGCTGAGGTCACCGATTTGGAAGCTCCCCGCGCCGCTGCGCCGGGTGATCTGGCCGAAATCACCATCAAGCACTGGGTAGATGGGGAATGGCAGGCCCCGTCCCACCCGGATCAGAACGTCATTATCGGCGAGACGCCGATAGAACAAGAGGTCGAAGCAGCCATCGTGGGCATGCAACCCGAAGAGGAACGGGTCGTGGATTTAGGGTCGGATAAGGAGATCGACGCGGATCGCACCCGCTATTTGATTCGCCTAAACGCGGTGAAACAGCGGACCCTACCAGACCTGGACGACGAGTTCGCCAAGGATCTAGGTGACTACGAAACACTTGACGATTTAAGGAAAACGATAAACAGTCGTCTGGAGGAGCAACGCGCCCAAGTAGAGCAGAGGCGACTTCAAGACGCGCTCTTTGATCGACTTCGGGAAAAAAATCCAATGGAACTCCCGCCCACATTGGTCGAGCAGCAGATCCTGGCATTTAGAATGCGGGTTCAAAGCTCTCTGGCCATGCTCGGAGATAAGGGGATTGGCGAAGAAAAAGAGCAGGCCATGTTTGATCGCGCTGAAAAAGCTGCCAAGGAGATGGTACACCAACATCTGCTGGTGCTCGAATGCGCGCGGATCGAGCAGATCGACGTGTCAGACGACGAAATTGAGGCAGAAATGACCACAATTGCTCAGGAGAACGGTCTGCCCCTGCCCATGGTCAAAGCGGAATACGCCAAGGAGGGCCGCCAAGAAGGCCTGGTCCATCAGTTGCTCGAAAAGAAGATTTTTGATTTCATTCTCCCACAGGTTAAGATCACAGAAGTGGAACCGCCGTCTGAAGCGGCGGACGAGGCAGGCTCATGAAAGGAGTATTCATGCGCGACTTCACAAAAGACGCAAATGCCACCTTTGTTCCGTATCCCCAGGTCGTCGAACAGACCCATCGCGGAGAGCGGAGTTGGGATATTTTCTCCCGCCTGCTCAAGGATCGGATTATCTTCTTGGGCACCGCTGTCAACGACGAAGTGGCGAATCTGATTGTCGCACAGATGCTCTATTTGGAGTCGGACGATCCCGAAAAGGAGATAATGCTCTATATCAATTCGCCAGGGGGGTCGGTGAATGCGGGCCTCGCCATTTACGACACCATGCAGTACGTGCGAACGCCGATCGCCACGATGTGCGTGGGTCAAGCCGCGTCCATGGCTGCGGTGCTCTTAGCCGCGGGTGAGCCAGGGCGACGCATGGCCTTGCCCAATAGTCGGATCATGATTCACCAACCCCTCGGCGGGGTCTCTGGACAGGCCTCTGATATCGAGATCCACGCCAAGGAAATCCTCAGGTTGAGAGAAAAACTAAACGAGATCCTGGCCAAACACACCGGCAAAGAACTCGACAATGTCCGTCTTGACACCGATAGGGATTACATCATGACGGCGTTTGATGGGGTCGATTACGGCATTATCGACGAAGTGATGGAAGAAAGAGGATAGCAGAGAGCGGGTTGCCCGGTTGAGTTGCCACATGGTTCACTCGTAATATAATGAGAAGGGTGGGAATAAAAAAAGACATCGTCTACGTTTTTGACGAAGAAGAGATGAATGCAGTGAGGTGACATGTGAGTCGGGGTCGAGGAAATGGTCGTCCGAGCTTGAGTTGCTCCTTTTGTGGAAAGAGTCAAAAAGAAGTTAGAAAACTGATCGCTGGCCCGACCGTCTATATTTGCGATGAGTGTATCAGCCTGTGCAATGACATCATTGCCGAGGAGCTCGGTGCCCACGAGCCAGCAGGCGCCATGCGGGAGTTGCCCAAACCCGCTGAAATCTATGAAACGCTCGGGGAATACGTCATTGGTCAGGAATACGCCAAGCGGGTCCTCTCGGTCGCTGTTTACAACCATTACAAGCGCATCGATTCCCGAGTAGACACCGATGGGGTAGAGCTGCAAAAATCAAACATACTGCTCTTGGGTCCCACTGGATGTGGAAAAACAGAGCTGGCAAAAACCCTTGCGCGCATTCTCAACGTCGCTTTCACCATTGTCGATGCCACGGCCCTCACCGAAGCGGGATACGTGGGCGAAGACGTGGAAAACATCGTTGTTCAACTCCTTCAAAATGCCGACCACGACATCGAGCGGGCGCAACGGGGCATCATCTACATCGACGAGGTGGACAAGCTCTCTCGTAAAAGCGACAACCCCTCCATCACGCGGGATGTTTCCGGCGAGGGGGTCCAGCAAGCGCTGCTCAAAATGATCGAGGGGACCGTTGCCAACGTGCCCCCTAAGGGGGGCCGCAAACATCCTCAGCAGGATTTTTTGCAGGTCGATACGACGAACATCTTATTCATCTGCGGCGGGGCGTTCCACGGTCTGGAAAGTATTATCGAAAACAGAATCGGCAAAAAAACCATGGGGTTCGGTGCCGACGTACAGGCTGCATCAAAGAAGCCCATCGGTGATTTGCTGCGGGAAGTGCAACCCGAGGATCTATTGAAATACGGGCTTATTCCGGAATTCGTTGGCCGCCTACCCGTGGTTGCCGCGCTCCACGAGTTAAATGAAGATGCACTCGTCGAAATCCTACAAGCCCCCAAAAACGCCTTGATCAAACAATACGCCAAGCTCCTCGAAATGGACGGCGTGAAGCTCACGTTCACGAACGAGGCCTTGCGGGCAGTGGCGCGCACCGCGATGGAGCGATCCAGTGGGGCGCGGGGATTGCGTTCTGTCCTCGAATCGGCCATGCTGGAACTGATGTTTGATTTGCCCTCCATGGACAGTCCAAAGGAGGTCGTGGTAAACGAAGAGGCAATTACTGAGCACGAGCGACCGCTTGTTGTCTTTGAAAAAGATAAGGCCAAGCCGGCCTAGATAACTTCGAAGCCACAGCGATTCTTCAACCAATAGCTGCTCGATACATCAAGGAAAGGTCATGGATAGTACTGAGGATAAATTGCTGACAGGGTCGAGCCGCAGTGTTCCCCTACTGCCCTTGCGAGATATTATTGTTTTTCCCCATATGGTCGTCCCGCTTTTCGTGGGGCGCGATAAATCCATCTTTGCCCTCGAAGAGGCGATGCGCAGTGACAAGGATATTCTGCTCGCTGCACAAAAACAGGCCAAGACAAACGATCCCACACCTGAAGACATCTTTGGCGTGGGCACTCTCGGCACCATTGTACAGCTTCTCAAACTGCCCGACGGCACGGTAAAGGTGCTCGTCGAAGGAAAGAGCCGGGCCCGGATTCGCCGCTACCTACCCCGAGAATCTTTCTTTCTCGTCGAAGTCGAACAGATAGAGGAGCGATACGATGAATCAATCGAGGTCGAGGCGCTCGTGCGGTCAGTGCAGAGGACATTTGAGACATATATCAAGCTGAACAAAAATATCCCACCGGAAATGTTGATGACCATCCAGGGCATCGACGATCCGTCCAGATTGGCCGACACCATCGTGGTGCATCTGTCTTCGATCAAACTCACTGAGCGCCAGGACATCCTTGAAAATGCGGATCCTGCTGATCGGCTCGAGCGTCTTTACGAAATGATGCAGGCCGAGATCGAAATCCTGCAGGTTGAAAAGAGAATTCGCACCCGGGTCAAGAAGCAGATGGAGAAGACCCAAAAAGAGTATTATTTGAATGAGCAGATGCAGGCGATCCAGCGCGAGCTCGGCGACAAAGACGAATTCCGCGGCGAAATTCAAGAACTCGAAGAAAAGCTAAAGAATAAAAAGGGCATCAGCAAGGAGGCCCGGGAAAAGGGAAAACGGGAGCTTAAGAAACTGCAGATGATGTCGCCGATGAGTGCTGAGGCCACGGTCGTGAGAAACTATGTGGAGTGGATCGCTGCGCTGCCTTGGGGTGAAAAGACCGACGAGCGATACGATGTTGACGAAGCCGAGCGCATCCTGGACGAAGATCACTACGGCCTCAAGAAAATAAAAGAGCGCATTATCGAATATCTGGCTGTTCAGGCCCTCGTAAAGAAAATTAAGGGACCGATCCTCTGTTTTGTCGGCCCACCTGGGACTGGAAAGACGTCCCTCGGCAGATCCGTGGCCAGGGCGACAGGGCGGAAATTCATCCGGCTTTCTCTGGGTGGGGTTCGGGACGAAGCGGAGATCCGCGGTCATCGCCGCACCTATATCGGGGCACTCCCGGGCAAAATTATCCAGTCACTGAGGAAAGTCGGGGCTGCAAATCCGGTTTTCCTGCTCGATGAAGTGGACAAAATGAGTTCGGACTTTCGGGGGGATCCAGCTGCGGCGCTTTTAGAAGTCCTCGATCCTGAACAGAATTTTATGTTCAACGACCACTACCTCGACATGGACTACGATCTGTCTGACGTGATGTTTATCACCACGGCCAACTTGCTCTCGGGCATTCCCCTGCCGCTCCAGGATCGCATGGAGATCATTGAGCTATCTAGCTACACGGAGTTTGAGAAGCTCAACATCGCCGTACGGTATCTGGTGCCGCGCCAGCTCGAGGAATGCGGTCTCGAGAAGGTCGGTATCGATTTTTCAGAAGCCGGCATCCGAACGATTATCAATCATTACACCAAGGAAGCTGGCGTTCGAAATTTAGAACGGGAAATTTCATCGATTTGCAGAAAGCTGGCCCGGCACGTCCTCAAGAAAGGCAAGGACAAGAAGATAGAGATCGCCGCGCGCGATGTGCCGACCTACCTCGGCGTTCCCAAGTTCACGGTGGGTAAAAAAGAAAGCGAAGACAACGTCGGGCTGGTGAACGGTCTAGCGGTCACGTCGACTGGCGGTGATTTGTTACCGACTGAGGTTTCTGTCATCCCGGGCAAGGGCAAATTGATACTCACCGGGCGGCTCGGGGATGTGATGCAGGAGTCTGCCCAGGCAGCGCTTTCCTATGTCCGTTCTCGCGCACAGCGCCTGGATCTGCCCGAAGATTTCTATCAGAAATCCGATATTCACATCCATTTCCCAGAGGGCGCTGTTCCCAAGGATGGGCCCTCGGCCGGTATTACGGCAGCCACCTGCCTCGTCTCGGCACTGACCAAAGTACCTGTCCGCTCGGACATCGCCATGACAGGTGAAATCACCCTGCGCGGCAGGGTCCTACCCATTGGTGGGCTGAAGGAGAAGATATTGGCAGCCCATCGGGGGCGTGTACGCACCGTGATCCTGCCCAAGGAGAATCGCAAGGATATCCACGAAATTCCATCGCGGGTGCTCAAGAACATGACGCTAATCCTGGTCGATCACATGGATTCTGTGCTCTCAAGTGCGCTCACCAAATCGGAAATGGCTGAGAAATTCGAGCCAGCAGCCAATCTCATCGTTTATAAGGAAGGGCATCTCGTCCAGCCTGATACCCAGTCCGAACCCGACCCATCGCCGCCTCCCCGCACTGATTCGCCCAGCGCTAACCATTGATATCAGATAGGTGCCTCAGCCAAGCGTGTTACCGAATTGATGGGGCTTGCCCCCTTGACTTTAAATTGAAATTCACCTATTTAATTGATTTGATGCATCGTGTTGGGACATGCGTCTTTGCTGCATGAAAACTTAGTAAAAAGGAGTGTCCCCGTTATGACGAAAAGGATGCCTTTGGCAATAGCGATGATTGTACTCTGCGGCGCGATGGGCCTGAGCTGTAAAGAGTGGATGGTAGGGGCGCCCTGCATTCCCGAGACAGAAAGCGGTCGGTTCCTCACCAGCCTGTCGTCGACCAATACGATTGTCGAAACAAGGTCCGTACAGTGCGAGACGTCGATTTGCCTGACAGTGACCAAGCTGGTGCCGGGAGAAGTGCCGGATCCGGATGCAGAAAACGCATTTGAGGCCTACGAAGGGACCCAGAACAAATACTCGTTCTGCTCGTGCCAGTGTCGCGATGCCGACGACAATGAATACGATAGAAATGACGACAAGCTGGACCGACTGTGCAAGTGTCCGCCCAATACGTATTGCGAGCGCGTTCTCAACAATATCGAAGGTGCACCCCCAAAAATCATCGGCTCCTATTGTATTCCAAAGTGCATTCAGGATGACTGTCAAGACGGCACGGTGTGCTCCCCTTCGACCAACGCCGATGCACCGTGGGATTGGAAGTGTAAGTAATCGACCCCACCCCGCGACCCCCAGCTACCGCCATAACACCCGTGAGATTGTGATGACAGGACAGACCACTCGCCTTACAGGTCAAAGCGGCGAAGCATACGTGTGTGGCGAGCTTAAAAAGCGGAACATGCGCATTGTCGCGCGCAATGTCCGTGAAAAATTCGCCGAGATAGACATCGTTGCCGTGGATGGGGATACCCTCTGTTTCATCGAAGTGCGCACCCGAAAGAACACCTCCCTCGGTCACCCGGCCGAGACGATCACTGCCAAGAAAAAGCGGGCTATCCGCAGGGCCGCCGAGGCATACTTGGTGCGGCATCGCATTCCGCCGAGGCCGATTCGCTTTGATGTGGCCACCCTGGTGTGGGATACAATGACCTACGAGTATTTCGAAAACGCCTTTTAATCCATTCTGACGCTTTTTTTATACGTTTCGATGAGCTTATCCAGGGGGTCTAATATTTTTTCCTCGGTATCCCCGGCAGTGATGCGGGCCCGAATCTCCTTGAGGATCGCTGTATCTGATCGGCGTTGCTCCCGCAAACGCCTTAGCATATTGTCAAAATCCACAAATATCTCCTGTAGCTCATCTGCCCGGCGCAGCTTGGCCCACAGTTGCAACCGATCGCCGCGGATTGAAGCGAGAATCTGTCGCATCTTGTAAACCGGACCTGCTATTTTGTGGGTGTAAATGATGGTCAACCCACCTAGGAGCAGAACCAAAGACACAAGACCGGCAATCAAGATGGACAAGGTGACAAATTTGTCATAGTCGGCCTGTTTTATAAATGCGTCGATGGCCGCCTCGGTTAACACGGGGTCTCCGAGTTTTTGGGCCAGCAGTTGTTGGGTGGCATCAGTAATGGTCCTGTATAGAAAATAGCCCATGATGGAGACGATGAGTGCAGTCGCCAAAACAACTCTCAGGGCCCAACGCAACTGAAACCGCCGATCCAGCAGTAAGTTGCGCAGATGCCGTTTGCTCGGCGTACCGTTTGGTTGTGTGCTCGATCTCGCCCTGGCTTCCATGTGGCCTCCGTATCCCGCAGTGTTTGCGTGCGATTTATGGGGGATCCATCTGTCTCAGTTTGTCGAAGATACTCCTCACGAGCTCGTCCGTGACAGCTCGCATCGCCCGCTCTTCTGCGGCTCGTCTACTTTCCCGGGACGCCTTCGCAGACGAAGCAATCGCTACTTTTCCATCTACCGTTGGCATCATTAGAAGACTGTACCCAGGGTTTGTAAAAACATTTAGGCCGACCTTTACAAAAATCTGATGATCCACCTTGTTGAGCCGAATAAGCGACCCAGAGAGGATATATCCGGTCAGCTTCTCCCGTTTGAGCTTCTTCGTTACTTGGGCTGCCGTGAAATCTTTGGACTGGAGCACAACCCCTGGCTCTTGTGTAATGCGATCGGTAACGATTTTTCGCAGCAGATCGGCGTTGTCCTTGGCCCCGCTGCCAGATGAATCCCCCATCGCATCGATCCGAACGAGGAACCTGGGGGTCGCATCAACCGCGCTGGGATTGTTGTACGGGGTTGGCGATAGGGCTCTTAGAATCCTCAACGCAGCCGCTACCTGTGATTTGGCGGCCTGAGAACCAATGGATGCGTGCGCTTGTTCTAATTCGGGAATAACAGAGACATCGCCGATCTGCCCCAGTGCGATCGCAGCTGAAATGACCACGAGCTCGTTTTCGGCTGAGAGCGCGCGTGTCAGCGCTGGAACAGCTTTTTTTGATCGCAACTTGCCCAGGGTTGTGGCTGCCTGAACCCGGATACGATAATTTCCCCCGTTTTCCAACATACCGATGAGATAGTCCAATCGCGCATCTGCCCTCACTGCATTTGGCGTTAGCCAAAGCGCGCATAGGATCCAGATGCGTACGGCTCGTTTCCAATATCCGCGTTTTCTCACGAGCACACCTTCGTCCCTTCTACATTATTGGACGAAATAACCGAGAATAGCATCAATGTTATGTAAAATTATTTTATGCATGTAATTTTGTCGCTAAATATATAGTCTACTGGAACTTACGCTTGTTTGCACCCACGTGGAAATCTTCTTTTTCGCAGATTACTGGAAAGCAGGTGACCTGCTGGTGTAAGCCTCTAGTTTAGTGCCCGTCCCGAAACGGCGATTTTGGGACCAAATTGTAGATGCGGGGTTTATCCCCGCTTGCAGAAGAGCTGGGAATTACTTTGTTTTTCACCGTGGGGATAAACCCCACGGCTACAAGATAAGGTTCAAAACAGGTACTAGTTTAGAGATATCATTTAGAGTGGAGGACTCTCATGCAAAGAAACCTTATTTTTGTAATCGGACCGCCCAGGTCTGGCTCGACAATGCTTCAACGGATGCTCGGATCCCACTCGGCCATCCACACACACCCAGAGCCGCATATCATTACGCCGCTCGCGCATCTGGGGTATTACAACAACGTGGACAAGGCACCCTACGATCATATCAACGCCGCAGAGGCTATTCGAGAGTACGTCGAAGATCTACCGGGCAAGGAGAAGGACTACCTGGATGCGTGCCGGGCCTATACGGATATTCTCTACGGCCGCCTGCTCGCGACCAGCAACAAGCAGCGATTGCTGGACAAAACACCGGCCTATGCACTGGTGCTGCCGTTCCTGACCAAATTATATCCCGAGGCCAAGTACATTGCCCTCACCCGGCACCCCCTGGCCGTGCTGTCGTCCTATGCCGGATCCTTTTTCGAGGGGGATTACGCAGCAGCGGTTGCATTCAATAACATCCTCGGGCGATATATTCCGGCGATAGCTCGCCTGATCGAAGAAGCACCAGTACCCATGCACCACATCCGATACGAGGATCTGGTTCGCCAGCCAGAGGACCGAATGGCCGAAATTTTCGCGTTTTTAGGATTGCCCAACGAAGCGGAAGCTGTTGATTACGGTCGCCACGCCCACGTTGAGAAGAGCTACGGCGACCCCAAAGTCAGTCAGTCGTCTCGCCCCACCACGGCATCTCTTAGCAAGTGGGCGGTAGAGCTGGCAAGCGATCCAACCAAGCGTGCCATTGCCGAACAGGTCGTGCTGCCTCTTGATCCAGATGATATTTCCCGTTGGGGATTTAAGAAGGAACAGCTCTTTGACGAGGTGGCCCGGGCCAGTGGAGAGCCCGTGGTGAAGGATCGGAAATGGCGCCTCAACAGCTACCGGATAAAGCGGAAAATATTCATGACCCTGCGCAAGGATATCCATACCAATCAGCTCGGGGCTGCGCTCAAGCGGGTTCGGTATTACTGCGATGTGCTGCTTCGGGAATAAAAAGATAAATTTTTATTTTGTTTCTTCTTCAGCAGGACAATCGAGGCATTCGTGGCTGCCGTATTCCAGCAAGCCGTCTGTCGCCATGAATCCAGCGCCAGATTGCCGCGTAAAGCGCCCTGTGATTTTGTACTTGTGGCCCAGGCGCCAATCCCAGATCACCGGCGGTAGGTAGACGCCTTCGGGCAGCTCTTTGGGTTCTTCCCCTTTTTCGACGCGCTCCCGCTCTTCTTCCATCTCTTTGAAGTTTTGCGCATAGCCGACCAGCCGCAAGAGGCGCCGTTCGAGCTTCTCGTCGCGTTCATCCGCGAGGAACAGGTGGGGCATCAACGTATGACAGGTCTGTCCCTCTGGGCATTGGGGTTTTTCGTAGATCTTGGCGATATAGGCTGTTACGGACGCCTGTGTCTCAATCGTCTTCTCAATGCCTCTGCGCAGTCCATATACCGAAAATGTCCCATCCGAGTGCGTCTCAGGCACCGTGGGTTTGGGAATTGTCGGAACCGACGGCAGGTTGGGCTTTTGAAGTTTCACTTCTTCAACGACGACCTTTTTCTGCACGGCTTCTTCTGGGCAGCCCATGATCCCGAAAACGCAGAGCACGACGAGCACAGATGCAAAGGCGATTTGCTTCATGGTGGGGCTCCTTCCTAAAGAGCGTATTATTGTCCATCAACTTGGCTTGCGAAATGTACCACAGGGTGGCAGCTCTGTTCAATGGTCCAAAAATGCGATGGTTTCTTTTTTATTCCCGAGTGGCACACCATTTGGGATGGGGGTGGATTATCTGTCTTTTCGCGATACGACCAGACCGATTATCGAGGCAACTTTAAAGCACGAGAAGAGCCAGCAGGTAGCAATGATACCGTAGACCGGCAGCCAAATAAGACCTGTGATCATCGCCCCAAAGGCCGCTCCCACGTGGTCTGCTGCTTCGATCTCAGCTGCGGCGAGGCGTTCGTCCTGGGATCGGCCAGCAGCAGCGCGACCGAGGAGCGCCGGAAATGCGGCGCCAGTAACCACACCGGCGACCAGGGACCAGGTCGTGACCAGCGCTGCCTCACCCACTGACGCCTGAAGCACAGGACCACTCAACAGTAGAAACGCGAGCACGATACCGTCGGCCAATACACTGTGGTGCCATTTTCCGGTCGCTATCTTTTTCCGTCCTAAATAGGCGCCAATGGCCAGGCCTGCCATGAACAGGGCAATGAGCAGGGCGAGGCCGGTATAGAGCTGTCCAGATGTTGCTTGAAAGGCGTACAAAACGACGATCTCGCTCGCCATACCTGCCGCACCAGTGGTGCCGATGCCAAAGATCGCCGCGCGGGAACTTGCCCTGCGGTTTCCAGACCAGAGGGGCCATTGCCAGAGCAACCAGAAAACCAGGGGCAGGACGAGCCAGACCCAGGCCCATTGCTCAGCAATGCCTGTCAAAATAATTTCGTCTCCAGCCCGGCCTCTGGTAAGGCTTCGTTCCCACAGTTGGACCGCTGCCAAGTAGACGATGGGCCTGGCGTCGGTATTTTGCAATGCCGGCCATCTGCTCAGTTGGCGATTGACCTCTGCAATGCGCTCCTCATCGTACATGGCCGCAAACCTATGGGCAGAAAACGAACGGGTCTTGACGCCGCGGGCCGCAAAGCGCTTTGAGAGTGCGTCCGCGTTGGCCGTCACCACGCCCGTTGTCGCGGCTGCGTGGAAAAGCATTTCCAGCCCAGGAACGGTGACGACATGGGGAAAGACAGACTTTACCGTAGCGAGTTCAGCTGCTGCTGCGCGGGCTGCTTCCGGCGCCAGTAGGTTGGCGCCCCCTGGGGCGAGTACTGTCAGGGTCCCGTTGGGTTTTAAAACGCGCTGAATCGCTTCGAAAAATTCCCGGGTGTGATACCGGTTGGCCTGCCCGGTTAGGGGGGGGCGCGCAGATACAAAGACCACGTCAAATCGCTCACCTGTCCTGGAAACATAGTGGCGGCCATCGTCCGCGACCACTGTCACCCGTGGGTCGCTTAAGCTTTTAAGCGTTTCCGAAGACCAGTAGGGTCGACATAGATCGTGTACACCCGTGTCCAAATAGGTCATGACGACACGCTCTGGGTGGTGTGCCAGCGCCGCGGATAACAGATCACTGGGATCGCCGCCGATGATGAGAACAGTTTTAGGGGTGGGGTGCTGGGTCAGTGCCAAGTGGACCGGCACGGGTCGTTCCCACGGATCAGGAAACGCGTGATCCACCCGCCCGTCGACGAGCAGTAGAAACTGATCTTCACTTTGACCCAATGTCAGGCGACCATAGGCGCTGTTTTTTGTCGCAACATACGTATCTGCTGCCCCAGCAATTTCAAAGGCGTGAATATCGGCGAGATGATCGACTTTTGTTAATACACCCGAAGCTACAACAGATATGTTTAAAAATGTAAAGACAAAAACAAACCGTCGTGTAATGGGATGGCGACTCGAGACGGTCATACCCCCAAAAATGAAGATGCCGCTCAATCCTATGGTCGTGAGGTGGCTCGCTCGTCCAGCCAGGACGAAGGTGAATAAGAGGCCGCCGATGAGGGCGCCCACTGCTTCGGAGGTATACAATCGACTGACAGGGGCCCTTTCTTGTCCACGGGCAGATCTCGCCGCGGTTGTGAACAAAAGCCCGACCATGACCCCACCGGCACCGAGTCCTGTGGTGAGCAGGGCACTTAACCCCAAGAGGGACGGATCAACCCCGCTTGGTAGATCCAGAATCAGTCGATGAAGGCGAAACAGGAAAAGACAACCGCTTGAAACCACTGGCGCCAGCAGGGTTCCGATGACCAGAGCGCAGTGGGGACGCTTTAAAACGCCGGCAATGATCGCGCCGCCACCCACGCCCAACAGCCAAGCGGCAAACCCAAGCCCCATGGTGAGCTCATTGCCCCCGCTCAGTCCGAGGGATTCTCGCATTAGAACAATCTGGCTCAAGGTTGCGTAGAGCCCAAGGGCGATACCAAACGCATCAGAACGGGTGAGACGGAGCGACATGGAGTCCCCTATACCACAAGGGGAGTCATTCGTGGGGGTTCTACATTAAAGTAAAGTGCCCAAGACCGTTTCGTTTCATTTTGCATGCGCCCTGCGCGCATTTTTCGCTTGACGCAAACATTACCAAAAGAATACCCTGACTAAGGTAGGGATAACATCTGGCTTTATATAGCTTCCTCTACATGTACTTGTGCCCAAAAAAGGAGAAATAATGCATGGTGTAACAGGGCGATGGAGAAGGGATTTGTTTTGTTTCTGTATCATTGCGGCTTGGGGAGCGATGCACTTCGCGTGTACTGATCCTGATGAGAATAACATAAATGGATCAGGCAGCGACAGCGATTCGGACAGCGACAGCGATTCGGA
>JAAUYD010238887.1_pt1 | contig 24286 bp, 22 predicted proteins | sample 7278101 | NCBI WGS metagenome assembly JAAUYD01 (sample SAMN14350128, study PRJNA611818) | marine sediment metagenome | isolation source: surface marine sediment (0.6m) | place: French Polynesia: Moorea | collected 2018-08
GGAACCCCTGATTTGGAGTTCCTTGCGCACAATCAGGTCCACCAACACGGGGGTTTCACTGCCCGGCAATCCCAGCAGACAGATACGCCCCCGATCTGTCGCCAGCCGGATGGCCTGGTCTAACGCCACCGTAGCCCCGCTGGTCTCATAGATCACGTCAAATTGATCGTAATGGGCGTCGAGTGGTTGGTCGGGACTTATGGTCTGGGAGGCGCCGAGCTGACGGGCCAATGCCAGGCGGTTTTCGGAAAGGTCGATGGCGGTTACCTGAGCGCCCTCTCGTGCTGCCAACTGGGTGGTCAGCAGCCCGATGACGCCGGCCCCGAAAATGAGAATCCGAATTCCGGAGGTGGGGGGTATCTGGCGCATGGCGTGCAGGCACACCGCCAGCGGTTCGGTGAACACAGCGATCTCATCGGTCAACTCCGCCGGTATCGGCCAGAGGTAGCGGGCGGGTACCTTGACGTATTCCGCGAATACCCCGTCGATATCCACCCCGAGGCGAACTTTTGACCCGCAGATGTTGCCGTGGCCGGAATGGCACAACCTGCAGGAATTGCATGCAAAGTTTGGCTGAATGGTCACCCGTTGCCCTTTATCAAGGCCGCTGACGGCATCCCCAACTCGCGCTACCCTACCCACCGCCTCATGCCCCGGGATCACCGGCAAGGCAGCCCCAATTTTGCCCTCGTAGGCAGAGCGATCCGAGCCGCAAATCCCCCCCAGGTTGATCTTGACGAGGACTTCGCCGGCTGCTGGTTGCGGTATCGCCATACGCTGCAGCCGAATCGATTGGCGATCCTCAAGAACGGCGGCTGTCATCTCCCCCCCAAGATTGATCTGGATCCTATCCATGCGTCCTCCAATCGACCCAATGGTTGGATCATAAATAGGACAAAATACTGTTAAACAGTAAGAACACGGCCGCAAGAGGGTGTCAATATCCTTCTTCAAGCCGCTTCCCCGCCAACTCCACCCCGGCTTTTGGGGTGATGGTCAGACGGCAATCCTAGCTGTGACGACAGGGAAACTCAGGCATTGATGGTATAGATGCATAATCCGCGGGCCTTCCATCGTGCAGGTGGAATGGCATTACCGGTGAGTATCCGACCACCTGACCCCTCCGCCAAAAAAAGATTGACACGTGAATCATGACCCGATATCCTCAATAATAGAAATATATACTATCAGACAGTACAAACTGTCAACGGTGGCACCCCTCTTGGGTCAGGAGGCCGCAAACTTGGCACAAGCGCCCTGAGCCCCGTAACTTTGCTTGAAGATGTGGCGAGGTGTGGGGAACGGCGTCCGCTTTTTCCATTTGCCGTTCCAATCGGAGAATCCGCTCACGGTACAACGCCTTCCGCCACCCATCATAATTTCAGGAGACATAGGTAAAAGGAGGTCAAGGTGGCCAGACCGATTCGGGAAGATGAAAAACAGCATGTCCACGAATTGTTGGAGCGCGCCCGCGCGGCCCAGGCAGTGATTGCCGATTACGATCAGGAGACCATCGACCGCGCCATTCAGGCGGTGGGCTGGTATACGGCCAACGAGAAGACATTCACCCGCCTGGCCCAGATGGGGGTGGATGAAAGCGGCCTCGGTGACCGGGACGGGCGCCCCAACAAGCGTTTCAAGATCATGGGAATTCTGCGCGACGCCCTGCGGCAGAAAAGCATGGGCATCGTCGAGGAGATTCCCGAGAAGGGGCTCGTCAAATATGCCAAGCCGGTGGGCGTCATCGCCGGGCTGGTGCCCACGACCAATCCCGCGCTAACCCCTCCCGGCATGGGGATATACGCCCTCAAGGCGAAGAATGCCGTGGTGTTTTCTCCCCACCCCAGGGCCAAGCAAACCACCTATGAAACGGTCAAGGCGATGCGGGCGGCCCTGGAAAAGATCGGCTTCCCCCAGGATCTGTTCGTGTGCAGTGAAAAGCCCAGCATCCCCTCCGCCCAGGAGTTGATGGCGATCTGCGACCTGACCATCGCCACCGGGGGCCCCGCCATGGCCAAATCGGCCCACATGTCCGGCAAGCCGGCCTATGCCGCCGGGCAGGGGAACTCCACCATGGTGATCGACGAAACCGCCGACATCGAAGAGGCCGCCAGGAATTCGGCCATCAGCAAGATGTCGGACTTCGGTTCCGGCTGCTCGGCCGACGGCAACCTGTTGGTGGCGGCCAGCATTTACGACCGCTTCCTGGAACAACTGCAGCAAGAGGGCGGGTACCTGGCCTCCGACGAGGAGAAGTCAAAAATCCAGGCCATCTACTGGGATGAAAAAGGGCACCGAACCTTTAATACGATCGCCTGCCCGGCGGCCCAGATCGCCGACATCGCCGGCTTTCGGATTCCGGAGGACAAGAAGTTTTTCATCATTCAAGAGGACCAGATCGGAAAGGCGCATCTTTTCTCCACTGAAAAGCTCGGCACCCTGCTGTCCATCTTCAAATTCAGCGGCTTCGACATGGCCCTGGACATGGTGAGACGGATTTACGCTGTCCAAGGGAAAGGCCACTCCTGCGGCATCTACTCCTTCAACGATGACCACATCCATCGGTTGGCGTTGACGGCGCCCGTTAGCCGGATGATGGTCCGCCAGGCCCAATCAAAAGCCAACGCGGGTGCCTTCACCAACGGCATGCCGATGACATCCAGCATGGGCTGCGGGGTCTGGGCCGGAAACGTCACCAACGAGAACATCCATCTGAAGCATTACCTGAACTACACCTGGGTATCGCGGCCTATCACCGAAGATCGCCCGTCGGAGGCGGAGCTCTTTGGTGAGTTCTACAACACGGAAACACTATAAGGCCAGACCGAGTCGTTTGACCCGGTCACAGGAGGCCCCCATGAAAGATCTCGTTTCCCATCAACTGGTCAAGTATCTGGAAGAGCGCGGTGTCCGCCACATCTTCGGGTTGTGCGGGCACACCAATATCGCCGTATTGTCGGCCTTGGAGAAGAGCAGCATTCAGTTCATCAATGTCCGTCACGAGCAGATCGCGGCCCATGCGGCCGACGGATACGCCCGCGTTACGGGCCAAGCCGCCGTCGTTTTGAGCCACCTGGGCCCCGGCATGACCAACGCCGCCACCGGTGTGGCCAATGCCGCTTTGGACTGCATTCCCATGGTGGTCATCGCCGGCGATGTGCCCAGCCATTACTATGGCAAACACCCCCATCAAGAGGTCAATCTCCACGCGGATGGTGCCCAACATGAAATCTACCGACCCTTCGTGAAGCGCACCTGGCGGGTGGAGCGTCCGGAACTCTTTCCCGAGATCATCGAGAAGGCCTTTCAACTGGCCGAAAATGGGCAGCCGGGCCCGGTGTTGGTGGACGTGCCCATGGATATCTTCTCCAAAGAGATCGATACCGCCTGCTTCGACATGGTCAAACGAAATACCCGCCAACTGCGTCAACCGACCATGGATACGGAGACCGCCATGGAGATCGTCAAGCGCCTCGCCGGTGCCGCCAAACCCGTCATCTATGCAGGCGGCGGCGTCCTCCTGGCCCAAGCGGCGGCGGAACTGCGGGGACTTGTGGAGCATATGGGGATTCCCGTGGCCCACAGCCTGATGGGGAAGGGTGCCCTGCCGGATGACCATCCATTCACATTGGGGATGACGGGATTCTGGGGCACGCCGTATATCAATGAGTCCTGTCGGGAGGCGGATCTGGTCCTTGGCTTGGGCACCCGTTTCAAGGAAGCCGACTGCAGCTCCTGGTATCCCGAATACACCTTCGACATGTCGGGTACCCAACTGATTCAGATCGATATCGAACCCAGTGAGATCGGTCGTAATTATCCGGTTGAGATCGGTGTTGTCGCAGACCTCAAACAGGCATTGGCCGTTTTGGTGCGCATTGCCAAAGAGATCTATCCGGATGGCTTCTCCAACCCGACCTTGATTGAAGAGATTGCCGAGCAGCGCAAAACGTTCAGGGCGCGTAATGTGGAGATGGAGCAAAGCGAGGCCTTCCCAATGATGCCCGAACGAATCTTGGCCGAGGTGCGGGAAGTGCTGCCCAGCGACGCCATCATCACCACCGATGTTGGGTGGAACAAAAACGGCGTCGGCCAGCAGTTTCCCATCAATGAGCCCGGCACTATTCTGATTCCCGGCGGTTACGCCACCATGGGATTCGGCGGTGCTGCCGCTATCGGCGCCAAGATCGCCCGGCCGGACCGCGTGGTGGTGGCCCTGATCGGGGACGGCGGTTTCGGCCAGAATCCCGCCCTCTTGGCAACGGCCCGGCATGAATCTGTCGGCGTGGTCTGGGTGGTGATGAACAACAACGCCTTTGGGACCATCGCCGGCCTTCAGAAGGCCCACTATCAGACCACTTACGGCACGGTCTTCGAAAAGGAGGGTGCCTCCACCTCACCCGACTACGCCGCCATCGCCAAAGCATATGGCGTGGAAGGCATCAAGATTGAATCGGCGGCCCAATTCAAGCCGGCGTTGCAGGAAGCCGTTCAATCGAAACAGCCCGTCGTCATCGATGTGGCCATGATCAACAATCCGGTGCCCACATCGGGACATTGGAATATCCTGGATATCTACTCGCCGGGCAAAGATGTTTCACACGTAAGTACCTGATCCATGCGGCGCTTGGTCAGGGAAACCGTCCCATACGCCCCCTCGCCGGAAGACGCCAAATCCGGTTGCCCTGACCAGGAAGTACTCCCGGATGGATCGATGTGCGCCATCGGGGCACCAGGTGCCACCTGAAGCGCTGACAACAGCATCGTGAAGATGGAGTAATCCTAAATGACACAAGCGTTTTCCCTGGCACACCTCACCCTCATCAGGTGTACACCACCGGAGTTGATTCAGATCGCCGCGCGGACGGGCTACGATTATGTGGGGCTCCGGCTGATTCCCATGGGCGTGCCGGGGGAGGGCCCCAGTTTACTGGAGAATCCCGGGCTGCTGCAGCAAACCAAGGCCGCTTTCAGGGACACTGGTGTCAAGCTGCTCGATCTCGAGCTGGCCCGAATCCTGCCAAACATCGCGCCGGCCACTTATCTGCCCGCGATGGAATTGGCGGCGGAGCTGGGGGCACGACATGTCATCTCCAGCGCTTGGACCACCGACCCCGGCGACCGCGACTTCGTCGTGGACCGCTACGCCGAGATCTGCGATCTGGCCAGTACTTTTGGCCTAACCGTGGAGCTGGAATTCCCTTCATTCTCACGACTCACCAATCTCCAGGAAGCGGCGGAGATCGTTCGAGCGGCCGATCGTTCCAACGGCGGCATCTTGATCGACACGCTCTACTTCCATTTGTCCCAGGTTCAGTTGGAAGAATTGGAGCGCTTGCCGCCGCAGTGGATCCATTTCCTCCACATCAGCGACACGGCGAAGCAGATTCCCGCCACACGGGAGGGCAAGATTCATATTGCGCGGGACGATCGACGCTATGTGGGGGAGGGGTGTGTCGACTTCGCGGCGATCTTCGCCCGCCTGCCAGATGTGCCCTATGCCATTGAGCTGCCCAATGCGCGGCGGGTCAAGGCATTGGGGTATGAGGGGCATGCCCGACGCTGTCTGGAAACCGCCCGGCAGTATGTGGACACATACTGCGTCACTGCCGGCTCCAACAGCGCGTGAGCCGTGTGGATTAGAGGGCGGCGCCCAGCAGTTTGGAGATCCGACCGGTGGCAGCGAGTAGACTGTCCAGAATGTCGTCGAAGCGGTCTTCGGAAAAACGCTGCACAGGCCCCACCACCGCCATGGCCGCCTCTACCCGACCTTCATGATTGAAGAGGGGGGCGGCGACGGCGGCCACCTCCAGTTCGGTTTCGCCACGGTTGATGGCGTAACCGCGCGCTTTAATGTTGGTCAGCGCTGCCCTGATCTTATCGGGGTCGACCATGGTCATCGGCGTAAAGCTCTCAAGTTGCCCCACGGAAAGCACTCTTTCCCGTAATTCTTCCGTTCCGTAGGCAAGCAGCACTCTGCCGACGGCAGAGGCATGCAGGTGCATTCGGTCGCCCTCCTGAATGGAAAAGACCAGCTGAGAGGAGCCGAATTCCCGGGCCAGGCAGAGGGCCGTATCGTCACTGAGACTGAAGAGGGCAACCGATTCGCCCGTATTGTTGGCCAACTCCCGCATGATGGGGCGTGCCGTCGTCGCCAGGGTGTTGGTGTTCTCGTAGATCTTGCCCAAGGTCATCAGCTTCGGCCCCAGACGGTAGCTGGCCCAGGGCATGCGGATGAGAAAGCCCGAATAGACCAGGGTGCCGCACAGTCGATGAATGCGGCTTTTATAGAGGCCGGTCTTTTCACTGAGCTGGGTGAGGGAAAGCTCCGGATCCCGCAAGGTGAAATGGTCCAGGAGGGAAAGCGCCGTCGCCAGACTGTCGACGATGGGCACTGTGTTTTTCTTCTTTGGATCTGCTTTAGCGGCCTTTTTCGGTTTTTTCATCTCACAGCTCCACGACCATTTTAATTCTCTCCGGCGAGGTGAAGTCATCCAGCCCGGCTGCCAGCTCCTCCAAGGCGAGACGCCTGGATACGAGCACCCCAGTGCGAATACGGCCTTGGGCCAAGGTTTCAATCACCACGGGAAACTCATTCCTATAGATCATCGAACCATGTATTTTCAACCCCTTTCGGACGATGGGGTCCAACGCCAACGGGTGGTCTTTACCCGGTAATCCGAGGAGCACGATGTGTCCGGCGGGGGCCGCCAGCCGGGTGGCCTGTGCCAATGCATCGGGTGCGCCGCTCGCTTCGATAATGCGGTCGAATCGATGGGATGCCCCGGAAGGTGGATTGGTGGCGACAAAGGCTTCATCGGCGCCCAGATCTTCTGCCAGGCGCAGTTTTTCCGGGACGATATCGCAGGCGGTCACGCGTGCCCCACGGTCGAGGGCCAGTTGAAGCGCCAGCGATCCGATGACGCCACAGCCCAATACGAGCACCCGCTGGCCCGGTCGCGGCGCTGCCAGATTCAATGCCTGCAAGGCCACCGCCATGGGTTCGATCAACACCGCCGCGTCATCGGGCAATTGATCCGGCAGAGGCCAGACGAAATCTGCCGGCACGGCGGCATACTTGGCGAAAACCCCATCGGTGTCGATGCCGAGGCGAATCTTCGCAGGGCACACATTCTCGTTCCCGCCCACACACACTGGGCAGGTACGGCAGGGAAAATTGGGCTGGACAACCACCCGCTGCCCAGGGGCCACATTGGCGACACCCTCACCGACCTCGGCGACCCGACCCACCGCTTCGTGTCCTGGAATGACCGGCAGCGGTACGCCGAATTTGCCCCTGTACAGCGCAAAATCGGAACCGCATACACCCGCCAGGGTCGGTTGGATGAGGACTTCTCCAGGCCCCGTCGTCGGCGTGGGGGTTTCCTTGATGGTGATGTCGTTGGGCGCCACGAGGACAGCGCTTTTCATCTCTCTCTCCACGGCCCTCGGCGTGCCAAGGGGTCACTGCAAATGGACCGCCAATCTCGCCCGCGCGTCATCGACGCGGACGCGCCGTCATGCCCGCTCTAGTTGCAGGATGATCCGAGGCAATCCTGTAAAACAGAATAATATACTATTAGAAAGGATATACTGGATTGGGCTGAAAGGCAATAGAAATTTCAATTGTCACAGTGGAGGTAATTACTAGCCCTCAGAGGAGAAAGAAGTTGACACGACCTTGTTGGAGGGGTATCCTATTTAGAAAAATAAAGTTCTATTAGATAGAATTGCTTCTTCGCTTGGGAGGCCTTAATGAAGACCGTTCTCGTCCTGCACGGCATCAACCTCAACATGTTCGGCAAGCGCGATCCCGTGCACTATGACACCATAACGCTCAAGGAGATCGACGGGCAGATCGCTGAACTGGCTGCATCGCTGGGCTGCGCGGTGGAGTGCTTTCAGACCAATCACGAAGGTGAGATGGCCAGCCGGATTCACCAAGCCCATGACGACGGCATTGACGCCGTCATCATCAATGCCGGTGCGTGGACCCACTACAGCTACGGGATTTCAGATGCGCTCGCCATCCTCAAGGTGCCCATCGTCGAGGTGCATATGTCCAATGTGCACGCACGGGATGCCTTTCGGCATCATTCGGTCTTTTCTCATGTGGTCAAAGGGCAGATCTGCGGATTCGGCGTCCACAGTTATCTCCTCGGCCTGCGGGCGGCATGGAGCATGATCAAGGACGCGTGAGGCACATCCCACCTCTTCCCGGAGAAGACTGATGCTCAAGCTGGAAAGAGACGAACGCGAGATGTTGGCCGGCGACCTGGGCCCGGCCAGACAGAGGGCCATGGCGCTGTTGGTCAAGTACGCCAATGCGCTGGGCGCTGATCGGTTCATCGACATCCGCAACGTGACCATCATTCCCGGTTCGATCCCCAACGTCGAGATCGTCCGGAAAATCGTACCGTCAATGGATATCGACGAGATCGCCTCCCGTTTCATGCTCGATAGCGACGAACGTGTGGTGGTGGACAAGGTCAAGGCGTTTACGACGACCAACGCCACTTGGCGCGATCAGGCGTACCCAGAGCTCCAAAAGGGCAGTAAAGCGCATTGCGATCTGCTGCAACGCCTGGCCGAATACTGCAAACGGATCGGCATGATCCATCTGGCCACCTGTACGCCTTACCAGGTTGGGAACCTCCCTGTGCGGGGTGAGCACATCGCCTGGACCGAATCCTCGGCGGTGGCATACAGCAACAGCGTTATCGGCGCCCGCACCAATATCGAAGGACTCCACAGCGCCTTTGCCGCCGCCATCACCGGCAAGATCCCCAACTGGGGCATGCACCTGGATAGAAATCGCCGCGGCAAGGTGCTGGTGGAGGTGGCGGTGGACATGTCCGATCTGCGTGAATGGTCTCTGCTGGGTTACTACGTTGCCAGCCAAGTCGGGCTGAACCTGCCCATCTATGAGCATATCAACCACCTGCCCGATCTTACCCAGTTGATGGCGCTCTGCGCCGCCGGTATCTCGGGCGGCAGTGTGGTCATGCACCACCTGGTGGGTATCACCCCTGAGGCGCCCACCGTCGAGGCCGCCAGCGGCGGCCGCCGGCCCGAGTTTGAACTGCGCTTCGCTGCTGCGGAGCGGCGGCGTACCTACGAATGGCTGAACCGCTCCGGAAAAGACGCGGTGGACATCGTCGCACTGGGGTGTCCCCACTGCACCCTGGAGAGCCTTCGCCAGATCGCAGAACTGCTCGACGGCAAGAAGATCAGCGCCAACACCAAACTCTACCTGACCACCAATAGTATGATCAAAGCGATGGGGGCGATTCAGGGCTACAACGCCGTCATCGAGAAGGCCGGCGGGCTGATTCTGCAGGACTCCTGCTGCCTGGAATTGGCCGTGGATCCAGACAACGTCTTCGCCACCAATTCAGGGAAGCTGGGCCATTATGCCCCCGGGGCAACCGGTCTCAAGCATACTTGGTTCGGCACACTGGCGGAGTGTATCGACGCCGCTGTGACCGGAAAATGGAGAGGAGAGCTGCCATGAGCGATATCACGCTTCAGGGACGTATGGTTCACGGTGGCGTGGCGGAGGGCGAGGCCCTCGTCACCAAAAGTCCCCTCGGTGGCTTCGGCACCTTCGATTTCGATTCCGGCGACATCGTCGACCTGAATCACGAGTGGTACGGGAAGAACATTAAGGACAAGGTGTTGGTGTTCGCCACGGCCTCTGGGTCATCGGCCTGGACCATCGCCCATCAAGCCCTCCGTTTTGTGGACCTGAGCCCTGCAGCCTACGTTGTCCGGGAAAACAATCCCCAGACCGCCCTGGGGTCCGTTGTCGCGCGCCGTCCCTGCATCACCGACCTGAATCAGGACCCCACCGAGGTCATCGCCACCGGCGATTGGGTCCGCGTCGATGCCGAGCGGGGGATCGTCGAGGTTACGAAGCGTTGCGCCGCCGACCGATAGAAAACCCGACTGGGAAAACATCGGGAAGCAAATTGCGTATGAGGAGTCATCAATGAAGATCGCGATCGTCGGCTGCGGCGCCCTGGGCAGCACTTTCGGCGGCATTTTGACGGAAGCCGGGGCGGACGTCCTTATGGTCAACCCCAAGACGGACCACATCGACGCGGTGTTGCGCAATGGGTTGAAGATCACCGAGGAGGGTGTGGAACGAACAGTGCGCGTCAATCTCATCACCGATTGTACCGATGCCGACCCCGTCGACCTGATCATCGTGCTGGTGAAGTCCAACTTTACCCGTGCGGCCATCGAGGGGGCGCGGCCCCTCATCGGCCAGCAGACGCTCGCCATATCCTGCCAAAATGGATTGGGCAACGAGGAGGTGTTGGCCGAGTATTTGGGGGCAGATCGGGTGCTCAGCGGCAAGACTTACGTTGGCGGCGTCATGACAGCGCCCGGCCAGATTCTGGTGGGCCGCAAAGAGAAGTTAACCGTCGTCGGCGAAATGGACGGGCAGATTACGGAGCGTCTGCAGGCGATCCGTAATCTTTTCAATGGCGCCGGCTTCCAGACCGAGGTCAGCGCCAATATTCGTTCTCTCATCTGGTCCAAATTGCTGATCAACGTCAGCACCGGCGCTGTCACCGGTCTGACCCGCTTGACCTACGGGAACCTACTGCAGGTGCCCGAAGCGGTGGCCTGCTGCACCGCCGCTGTCGCCGAAGCGTTGGAAGTGGCCAGACGTGCCGGCGTGGAACTGACCGTCGACGATCCCCAGGAGATCTTGGACAAGGCTGTCGAGGGCCTGCCCTTCGACTTTAAAACCTCGATGCTTCAGGACATCGAGCGGGGAGCTATGACCGAGATCGACTTTATCAACGGCGCCGTCGTCCGCCTGGGTGATCAATATGGGGTGCCGACGCCGGTGAACCGAACCCTGGTGGCCGGTATCAAAGGGGTTGAGCATCGTCTGCAGCATCCATGATCCGGCGGCCGCATCCGCCCCGTGACGGAAGAAGAGGGAGTCCCCATGCAGATCAACAAGACGAATGCGCGCGAAGTTGTTGAAACCGAGCCGGGGCGCCGGCGACGCCTCATCCATACGGACAGCCTGATGGTGGTGGAATGGGAATTTGCTGGCCCTTGGAAAGAACCAGATCCGCCCCACGCCCATCCCCATGAGCAGGTGACCTACCTGGTAGCCGGGGAGATTCTGTTCTTCCTGGGGGATGAAGGCCGACGGCTCCGTGCAGGCGACATGGTTGCGGTGCCACCCGATGCGGCCCATTGCATTCAGGTGCTGTCCCAGCGTGTCCGGTTAATTGATGCCTTTACCCCTTTACGGCAGGAATTTCTTTGATCCATCCATATGAGGAGAGACGATATGGAAAACTACGGCAATGGCGCTTCCACTGGCCAGATACATACGGGACCGCGGCGGGTGCAACCCGGCTTCAGCGCTGAAGATATGTTTGTTTCCCGGGAGGATCGGGAGGTTCTAAGGCCCCTGGCGGAGCGGGTGGCCACCCTGGCGGCATCTCCCCAGATGGAATCGAAACGTCAGCTGTGGCGGGATGTGAATGCTCTCAAGAGGGGGCGTCCGGTGATCTTGTGCGAGCCGGAGAATGGATGGAACGAGATCATTACCGAGACCCAGATGCAGTGCCGGGGAAAGATGGCGCGCCACTGGGAGATGGATCTGCGCAAGGAGATCTTCATCGGCGAGGTGATGGGAGATGACCGGCCGGTGGAGGCATACTTCAATGTGCCCGCCACCTTCGCCACCGACAACTGGGGGGTTGAGGTCGTCGAGCATGAGAGTGAGAGCCAGGACGGCGCCAAGTCGTGGGATCCCCCCATCAAGGATTACGATAAAGATCTTTCCAAGCTGGAGATGCCCACCATCGAGATCGACTGGCAGACCAGCAATAAAAACTATGCCATCGCCCAGGCGGTACTTGGCGACATCCTGGAGGTGCGCCAGAGGAGTAGCTGGTTTTTTACCCTCGGGATTACACGGGAGATTGTCAAACTGCGCGGGCTGATGAATTTGTACACCGATTTCTATCAGCACCCTGACGGGCTCAAGGAATTGCTCGGTTTCATCTCACGGGCCAACCTGGCCAAGATCGATTTCCTCGAGCAGAACGAACTGCTCTGCCTCAACAACGACGGGACCTATGTCGGCTCCGGCGGTCTGGGCTACACCGACGAACTGCCCCAGACGGGGTTTGATGGCAAGGTGCGCTTGCGGGATCTGTGGGGATTCACCGAAAGCCAGGAGACCGTCAATGTGAGCCCGGCCATGTACGAGGAGTTCGTCTTCCCGGTGGAGAAGCCGATCATGGAGCGGTTTGGCCTCACCTGCTACGGGTGCTGCGAAGAGCTGCACACCCGTTGGCAGGTGGTCAAACATCACCCGAACCTGCGCCGGGTCTCCTGCTCGCCCTGGGCGGACGTGTCCAAGATGTCGGCCAATCTGGCGGACCAGTTCATCTTCTCCTGGAAGCCCATGCCCACGCCCTTGAGTTCCCCCAATCCCGACTGGGAGGCGGTTCGCCAGGAGATGCGGACAGTATTCGAACAGACCCGGGAGAACATTGTCGAAGTGATCATGAAAGACAACCACACCTTGGGCAATACCCCCGAAAACGTGGTGACATGGTGCCGTATCGCCCAGGAGGAGGCGCTGCGGGTGGCGGCCTGAAGGCCACTCAATCCTACCAGCAGCGGACCCGATCATAATTGGTGCGGGTCAATGGGGATACATACCCATTTCATAAATTTCGTATTGTGTTTCACCGTCGAGGTACTGATTGATTTTATCGCCCTCCATCTTCCTCATATCGCTGTTTTTCCAAACATTCCATTCCTTCATGGTCCGCCAGTTTGAGGCAACCACCACGATATACGGATCCTTGCTGTCCCATAATGTCTCTGATGAAATGTAGCCCTCCTGTTCCATGGCACCATAGCGCAGTTTTTTGATCATCTGGTTGATCTCACTGAAATACTTCTCTTTAAATCGACGTTTAATCAACACTTTGACTGCCATACCACCCTCCTTTGATGCGGGTTGATATTGTCTTCTCGTGACCACCACGGGGCGCTTCGCCAATGTGAAGGCGCCAATATGATTTTTGATCGGGGATCCGGATCTTATGGAGACAATTCACGATCGCTTTTTTAGACCTGAGCCGTCGATACCGAGCAGAAAACGGGATGAATCGGCGCGAACCATGGCTCAGCAATGCCAACAAGCGAAAAGTATCGGTTCGTCAAAGATGGCGCGTATTCTACTGCTGGTGGCGGCTCAGTGACAGAGGCAGAATAGTGATGTGGTCGCAAGAAGGGGCGTCGTATCCGTCGGACAACGGGATTATAAGATCCATTTACGCCTACTATTTTAATATATAAACCCCGTATTTTCCTGTCAATGGTCGCAATCAGATCATACGGTGGGCGCGGATTCGTGGCCCAAAGGGTTAAGCGGCCGCGCCTGCAGATGAGAGGCTCCATTCCGCATACCGGTCGATGGCACCTGGCGGAAGATATCGTACTCTGCTTGATGGGATGATGGGGGTGGCCATCAGGCGCCGTCCTGTGTTGTCGGGTGATCGCTGCAGACGGTTTTGTCGCGTCCTAAACACTTGTTACAGGAAGTACATTTTGGGGTGTAGGCGCTGTCGTGTCGCCATTTATCGATCAGATCCGATTCTCGAATCAGGGGACGGCAGATAGCGAAGAAGGAGATGTTCGATCCATTTAGCAGGACCTCCATCTCGGCTGGAGACCGGTTCCCGCCGACCAGGATCACCGGAACATCCACCTCCTCGGCCACTACCATCGCCCATCTGCTGAAGTAGGATGCTTCGGAATCGCCATTTGGGACCAGTTTCCGTATCGGGCCAAGGTTTCCCGGTGAGGATAGACTCCCTCCCGATATCTCGAGGGCGTCGATCCCGGCTGCGGCGAGCATGGCACAGACCCTTGAGCTCTCCGCAAAGGCCATGCCGTCTGCCAGGAAATCATCACAGTTGATCTTAACGAGAATAGGATAGTGGCGGCCGACCCGGTTGCGGATGGCGGTGATGGTCTCCAGGAGCATACGGGCCCGATTTTCCAGGGGTCCGCCATAGGCATCGCTTCGGCGGTTATAGTAAGGCGTGAGAAACTTGGCGATGAGATACCCATGGGCGGCGTGGATCTGGACGCCATCAAAGCCTGCCGCCCTCGCCCTGACAGCGGCATCGGCAAAGCGCTCTTGCAGGCGGCGGATCTCATCTGTCCGTATCTCGGCAGGCATGATGCCGCTGGCCAGGTCCCTCACAGCGCTGGGCCCCCAGATACGCCCATCCACCGGTTTGGAAAAGGACTGGGCGCCGATACAGCTCACCTGAAGGAAGATTTTTGCGTTGTTCTGATGAACCGCTTGAACGAGATCCCTCAGTCCGGGGATGCAGCGGCTGCGATGGATGCCCATCTGACCGGGCTGTCGGGTTGCTTCCACATCGGTGACGAACGCATGCCCGGTGATAATGGCGGCGACACCACCCCTGGCCAGCCGGGCATAAATCTCCACCAGTTCGGGCGTCGCGTAGCCATTGGCGTCGGCATATCCATCCCTGGTGGCGGATCGGAAGAAGCGGTTTTTGAGGTGAAGGCCGCTAATTTCGGTTTGATCGAACAGGGACTTCATCCGGCGCACCCCATCATTTGTCGTCCACTGGCCATCAGGCCAGTTCGTTCTCGATCTCCGTTATCGCCCGATCCAGAATCTCCACGGCCTCGTCCGCATCCTGTTTGGTAAAGATCAGGGGCGGCAGGAACTGCGTGGATGAGTCGCGGGTGCGCGTGATGAGGCCGGCCTGCATCAGTTTCTGCTTGAGCCTGACCGTCAGCGCTTCGTCGAAGGGGGTTTTGCGCTGCTTGTCCCGTACGTATTCCACGGCGCAGAACAACCCGATACCGCGGACATCGCCCACCGTCGGATGATGAGACAATTCCTGCAACCGTTCCAACAGGTACCTGCCCACGACGGCAGAGTTTTCGACCAAGTTCTCCCGTTCGATGATATCGATGTTCGCCAGGGCGGCCATACAAGACGCCGGGTGGCCGCCGAAGGAGTAGATGTGTTTAAAGGCGGTCTTTTTGAAGGGGGCCGCGATCTCAGTGCGGACAATGGTGGCCGACAGTGGTAGATAGCCGCTGACGATCCCCTTTGCCAGCGACATGATATCGGGGACCACGCCGAAGTTCTCGCAGCCGAACATCTTGCCCGTGCGACCGAAACCGCAGACCACGCAATCCATCTGCAGCAATAGACCGTATTTATCGCAGATGGAGCGGATCATGGGCCAGTACTCCGGCGGTGGCACATCCACCAGCGATTGGGACGATACGGGCGATGAGAGGAAGGCGGCAACCGTCTCCGGCCCTTCCCGAAGAATGACGCGTTCCACTTCCCGGGCACATTTCAGATCACAGTCGGGATACCACAAGTCATATTCACAGCGGTAACATCTGGGCGGGGCCACGTGAATCACGCCGGGCATGAACGGCCCGTAGGCGCCATAATCCTCGCACATCAGCGGGTTCCCGCTCTTCAGCGGCCGGCCCATGGCCATCGTCCCGAAGCTTGCGCCGTGGTATTCCCGACGCCGGCAGATCACCTTATAGCGGTTGGCGTAGCCGCTGAGTTTGTGATAGTGGCGCGCGAGCTTGATACCGGTCTCCACGGCGTCGCAGCCGTTGTTGCCGAAGAACACCACCGACAGATCTCCTGGCGTTATTTCGGCCAGTTTTTTGGCCAGCTTGATCTGGGGGATTGAGGGGCTCGTTCCCACGCTGCTCGACAGGGTCCGGAGCTGTTCGTAAGCGGCGTCGACGATCTCCTGCCGCCCATAGCCCACATTGACGTACATCAGACTGGCAAAGGCATCCAGATAGGTCTTACCCGTGATATCGACCACGTGACACCCATCCGTTTCTTTGACGAAAAGCCGAAAGCTGTCCGGAGCGTAGGTGGTCGATCGCGCCACGTTGGGCTGGAACAGATGCTTTTCACCCCATTCACGATAGCGTTCTAAGTCTTCGGGCTTGATGTCGCCGCGCGCTGCCTTCATCTACTGGAGACCTCCTCCTTCGCTGGGGCCAGCCCCCGTTCAAGGGCATTGCGGTTTATGCCGAGACCGTTAGACGGGATGCAGGTTTCCGGCGTCCGACGGTTGGATTCGGCTTGGACCATATCGGTGAAGCCGATGACGGCCCCTAGCCATCGTTGGACGGCTTCGTTTGCAACCGACGGCCGGCATCCCTGTTCTGGTAGTGATGGGTTCCGCCGGAAGTTAGACGAGGAGATGCGCTGGGGGACGATCCGCTCGGGTCTCGTCTCGCGTGCTGGCGATGGGAAAGACTTCCAGTGAGGATTCCTTGTACTGGTCAATCCGCTGCCCCAATCAGTCGGCAACCCACCGGCGTCATCGCCGGTGGATGAGGCTGGCGTCCCATCTGGAAATTCACCCCTGATAACCAAATTCGCGGGGGAGCCACAAAACGATATCGGGAACCAGAATGAGCGCAAAAAGAGCGCCGATCAGCACGATGATGAAGATCCAGGTCTCACGGATGATCTCTCCCAGGGTGATGCCGGTAACGGCGTTAATGACGAAGAGCAGCATACCAAAGGGAGGGGTAATGAGTCCGATCATGGTGTTGATGACGGCGATCACCCCGAAGTGCACCAGGTCGATGCCGAGCTGACTGCAGGCGGGGATGAACAGCGGCAGGATGACCAGAATAATGGTCGTTGCTTCCAGCAGCGCCCCCAGGATGAGGAGCAGGATGTTCACGCCCAGCATGAATATCAGCGGGTGCACGTTGAGGTCCACTAGGACGCCGGCCAGGCGATTGGGGATGTTCTCCGATGCAACCACGTAGTTCAGGATCAGGGCGCCGGCGATCACCAAGCCGACAGCGGCCGAGGCGCGTGCGGACGTAATAAATACTTCTCCGAGCGCCTTAAAACTGAGGACCCGATAGAAGGCACCGGCCAGTAGGAGGGCATAGGCGGCGGCCACGGCGGCCCCCTCGGTGGGCGTGGTGACGCCCCCGTAGATGCCCCAGAGGAGGATGACGGGCATCATGAGGGCCGGGAAGGCATTCAGCGTCATCCCCGGCATTTTTTTCAGCGGAACGGGATCATCCTTGGGCATATCGCGGCGGGCGGCGATGACGGCGTTGAGCACCATCAGAACAGCCCCGATGAACAATCCCGGCAGGATGCCGCCCAGGAAGAGGTAGCCGATGGATTGATCCGAGATGAGAGAGTACATCACCATGGGGATCGAGGGCGGGATGATGGGGCCGATGGTGGCGGATGCTGCCGTGATGGCGGCGGCATACCCCGCCGGATAACGGCCACCCTTTGTCATCATGTTGATGATGATCTTGCCGATGCCGGCCGCATCGGCGATGGCCGAGCCCGACATGCCGGAGAAAATCAGCGAGGCGACCACATTCACGTGCCCCAGGCCACCACGGAAACGCCCCACACAGGCTACGCACCAGGCCAGCAGCCGGTCGGAGATGGTGCCGGCGTTCATGATGTTGGCAGCCGCGATGAACAGGGGAACCGCCAGCAGGACAAAGCTGTCGTACAAACCCCAGAGGGCCTGTTCCGCGGCCAGGGCGATGTCCTGGCCACCGACGGCCAGATACACGATGCCGGCCAGGATGGTCGAATGGCCGATGGGCGTGCCGATTCCGGCGAGAAAGAGCAGGGTGGCCAGGCAGAGGGCGAAGGCAATACTCATACGGCCTCCCTTTCGTGGTTGTCCTTCCCCGTCTCTTTAGGCCCTGTCTCTTCAGGGAGGCCGCGACGCAGGATCATCACAAAGCGCCAAGCATAGACGACGATAGCGCTGATCATGAAGATGGCGTAGATGCTGAAGACCGTACGCATCGGAATCTTCAAAATGGCGCTTTTCTTGATTCGCAGAAAGTCGATGAAATCCCAGGTGGGGTAGAACGATACAGCCAGGCCGACGACGATGGCGGCGGATCCGACCAGGGCGAATATCCGACGGGTACGCGGCCGGACGGCATTGTAGAGCACGTCGAAGGTGACGTGCTCCCGGTGCCGAACCACAAAAGCGTTGCCCCAAAAGACGAGCCACAACCAGAGCGTCAGGCAGACCTCCAGCGTCCAGCCGATGGGCCGATTTATCACATAGCGCGAGAAGATCTGCAGAACGAAGGTGAGGAACACGGCGGCCAACATCGCGGCCATAATGCCCTCGGCACCTCTGAGAAGCCATTTTTTCAGCAACTTCATGCCCTGCATGCTGTGGCGCCTCCGGCTATATCGTTAGAGAGAGTTGATCTTTTCGAGCAGTCCTTTGGGCCAGGCTTTGGAAAATTCAGAGTCTCTGTACATCTCTTGGGCATGTTTGCGGAACGCATCCACGTCCGGTTCGTACACCTGCAGGCCCTGCTCCTTCAGGAAAGTGACCAATTCCGCTTCCAACGCCATCTGGTTCTCGGCGCAGGTAGCGGCGGCGGCGTCTGCGGCAGATTGAACCGTGGCCTGCTGCTCGGGCGTCATCTTATCCCAGACTTTCTTGGAGATGGAGATGTAGTTCAGATCCACCAGATGGGAGGTCAGGATGACCTGCTTGGTCACCTCGTAAAGTTTCTTGTCAACCGTGGTGGGAAGGGGGTTGTCCTGACCGTCGATGGCGCCGGTCTGCAGGCCGGTATACACCTCTGCAAATGCCATTGGCGTCGGGTTGGCACCCAGCGCTTTGCCCAGGAACTGCCAGGCGTCGGTGCCGGGCATCCGCAGGTTAACGCCCGCCATATCTTTCGGCGTCATGACCTTTTTATCCGTGCGCAGGTTCAACTGGCGCGCACCGAAGTACATCACCGACAGCAGCTTCATGTTCAGTTCGTCTTCGACCTTCTTCTTGAACGGATCCATCAAGGGATCGTTAAAGACAGCCCGCTGGTGGGCGGCATCGCGGTGGACATAGCCGGTGGCGAAGATGGAAAACTCCGGGAAGAATACGGCCAGTTCCTGGGCCGAGGCGAGGGCCATCTCCAGGTTGCCGCGCGCGATCGCCTCCAGCTCGGTGCCCTGCTTGAAGAGGGACGAGTTCCAGTGCGGTTCGTATTCGGCGAATGCCGCAACAGCAGGCCCAAATTTTTCCTCCAGCGCAAGCGCGCGCGTACCGGTCGGCGAACCGGACGAGGCCAGTCGCAGTTTGATCTTGCCAGCAGCCATACTCTGCCCCGCCAGGCAACAGACCAGTGCAATTGAAACGAGTAACGACAACATGGTACGGCGTGATAGTAAGGTTCCCATCATCTGTCCTCCCTGAGTTAAAGATGAAACGATCGATGAATGCCCTGAATAGAACGTTTCAGCTCACCCCACGATCATCCCCCATTACCACAGATACGGTTGGATGATCAGGCGTGCCGATGGTTCGAGGTGGTGTCTCCTTTTTTTTATACGTAATTGCAGATAGATAGAAAAAATTCTGTTTAATAGAACAATATTCCTACTGTCAGAATACCTATTAATGTGCTGCGTGTCAAATGATTTTTTCTTTTAGATAGAACGATAGACGTACTGGTAGAATGAGCTGGACAGGGTGCTCAAGAACGGGTAGTGGGTTCACTTATGAGAAATCTGATCGCTTCTCTGGTCATCATCACCGTGTCAATGTCCACTGGCTACCTGATCCAGCAGTTGGCGGCCCATGGGCGAATACAGCTCCCGCTGTCGCTGGTCGATCTGCGCAAGTGCCTCCAACGCATCGCGCTCTTGGGAATCTCCCCGTTCGCCACGATTACGGCCATTTGGGGCGTTGAAGTGCAGTCTATTCGTATCGCCGCGTTGCCATTCATCGGGGCGGGCGCCATTGTTCTGGGGGGACTTTTGGCCTATGCCGGCACCCGCCTGCTGCGGTTGGCACCGCGTCAAGCCGGCGCCCTCATCCCTTGTGGCGCGTTCACCAATATTGGCTCCATCGGCGCATTGATCTGTTACTACTATCTGGGAGAGCCGGGCTTTGCCCTTGTGCCGATTTACAAACTTTTCGAGGAGCTGACCTATTACGGCCTGGGCTTTCCGCTGGCCAAGGCCTACAGCACAGCGGACAGAGCCCTCGACACCACGGCCGAACGCTTGCGTGCGCTGGCGCGTGATCCTTTTATTCTGGTCACGCTTTCCAGCATTCTCCTGGGGGGCGTGCTCAATCTAGCCGGTTTGACGCGTCCCAGTGTCCTTGCCGCCGTAAATGCTGTCCTGATTCCGCTGGGTACCGGCTTGATGCTGGTATCCATCGGTCTGGCGATGCGATTCAGCCAGATGGGTCACTACAAATGGCTGTGTGGATTGGTGGCGGGCATCAAATTCGTAGCCGTGCCGCTGGCATCTGTCCTCTGCGCTTCTCTCCTTGGGTTAGGCGAGATCGATGAGGGGCTGGCCCTCAAAGTGGTGCTCATCCTCTCCGCAATGCCGGTGGCATTTACGGCCCTAATTCCACCGTCAATTTATGATCTTGACCTGGACTTGGCCAATGCCTGCTGGTTCGTCACCACCGGCTCTCTTGTCGTCGTGTTGCCCGTATTACTCTATCTGATAAACGTGTTACCATAGACGCACTGGACACCATGCACGCGCGCCAGGAGCGTTCGATTCCACGTGCACCACAGGAGATCGCGGATTTTCAAAAGCGCGAAATTAGGGTGACCCATGATTCATACGTAAGGAGAACCGCACGTTACCACGAATCGCAAGGGAAACCCATTGCCCTGTCATGGTCATTGCCATTCCTGTCCCAGTTTCTGTATATTGGATGCATCGATAAACGCGCGTGCTAATCCATCGCGCCACGATAAGCTTTGCGAATGCGTTGGGTTCGCCCGGCTTACATGTTCGACTGAGAAAACGCATCACTCGGCGAGGCAGGAAAGACCTATGGCATGGGACATCCAGTATGATGAGCAGCGCCGCATCATCAACTGCGTTTACGCCGGTCACGTGAACGCAGAAGATTTCCAAGCGGGTACCCTGAAGACGATTGACCTGGCGAAACAGCACGGCACCCATTTGATATTCATCGACGACAGCGGTCTCCAATCGGCGGTTTCCACCATGGAAATCTACGACATGCCACCTTTTTACGATGCGTCCGGTGCACGGCGCAAAAGCAAATGGGCCGTTCTGCTACCGCCCGACGGACAGATTCGGGAAGATGTCAAGTTCTACGTGACTATCTGCCAGAATCGGGGCTGGTACCTGCGGGCCTTCGATGACCGGCAGGCGGCCCTCGACTGGTTATTACGGGATTCGGACGACTATCGGGATCCGCCGGCGGATGGATCTGATTCCACTTCCTCTTAATAGGGGTGCGTCCTGCGGATAGATGGATATGAAGCGGCTGGGCATTCTGTTGATGCTGATCTTGGTGTGGTCGCCCTTGGCCCACACCGAACAGACCTTGGTCTTCGGACAGATACCGGGGCCGGTGAGCAGGATCTCGGCGACCCTGCTCACCGAAGCATATCGGTCCCTCGGCATCGCCATCAAGTGCGTGGAAATGCCGTTGGCGCGCTCATTGGTAGAATCCAACAAAGGTTCGGTAGACGGTGAAGTGAACCGGGTCCCCGTGATCGAACCGCAATACCCCAGCCTGCTACGGGTGCCCGTTTCCATCAACCAGATGGAGATTGTCGTCTTTTCCAGGGCCCATGATTTCGAGGTGAGCGGATGGCAGCATCTTTGGCCCTATCGCATCGCCATCCGCAAAGGCGCAAAGATCGTGGAGGAACGCACCCGTGGAATGCAGGTCTTCCCCTTTCTCAGTTCCGAGAAGATGTTCACCCTGGTGCACAAGGAACGCTACGATCTCTGTATCTCTGCCCGTATCAACGGCTATTTGCATATAAAAACCCTTCGGCTCGCACACCTGAGGGCCTTGGAGCCTCCCTTGGAAACCATTAAATTATACCACTACCTTCACAACAAACACATCCACCTGCTACCGCTAATTACAGCAGCCCTGCAGAAGATGGAAGCGGCGGGACGATTGGCGTCCGTTCGCGAGGCTTTTATCGCCGGGCTGCTCCCGGGGGCCGGTCACCATTGAGGCGCCAAGGGCCCCATCCAAGCGCATAACGGTCCGCTACTCCTTCACTGTCGTCATCTATCTGGTTGCATGGCCGACAGGGCTGAGACACGCATTGGGCTGAAAAATCTTAAAGTTCCCCCATCAACACGCGATAGAAAAGGTAGCCACAGCAGTGCTGGGTGCACCGTCATGGATGCCGTATTGAATCCAGGCTGTCATGTACCTAGGCGACTTTCGCCTAATATGATGAAGGATCTCGCATGGGTTCCGCGAGGATCCGGAGAGTTAGGATAGACCGCCATGCTCGACGAGATCGCCGTCCCATTTTTTCGCCTCTTTGGAAAATTCATCGCCTACCTGCTGGTAGAGCTCTTTTTCCACCTCTTCTGCTATTTCATCGGACGCACCTTTTTACGGGTTGTTACCCTCGGGCAGTATCGAAAATGGATCAAAACGAGGGGCGATGGAGATCTGGAAGCCTTCGTCGGACTGATGCTATTGTTCGCTTTGGTGATTTATTTAGTGGTGTAGCCAAACCGCTGATACATTCCATCGACGCCCCCCTGCCGGCGAGGGCCCTCGCCCCCACCGCCGTCAAGGCTGGCCACGTGAGAACACCGTCACCCGGCGCCGCTTGCGGTCGGAAATAGCGCTCCTCTGCGCTTTGGCCGACCCTGCTACGATGGCCCGTTCGTCGGTGGCTCTTGACTTTCGGCGTGCGAGCAGAATGGTGAGCCGGCAATGGCGGCCGTCGGCATCAGCGGCCGATTGAGCGGCCGGCGGTCACGCAAAGAGGCTCCATCCTTGGGTCCTGGAAAGCCGCCGCAGCAGCTCGACGCCGGCGATGCTGTTTCCCTTATCATCGAGGGACGGCCCCACCACGCCGATGCCAAATTGGCCCGGCACTACCGACAGGATGCCGCCCCCCACGCCGCTCTTCGACGGTATCCCCACTTCGAGGGCGAACCAGCCCGAGCTGTCATACAGTCCGCAGGTCGTCATCAGCACTTTGGCGCAACGGGCGCTTTCCGCTGAGAAGTGGTGCTCACCCGTTGCCGGGTGGCGGCCATTGCTGGCGATGAGGGCGGCCATCCGTGCCAGGTCGATGACCTGCACCTCCAGTGAGCACATGTGGAAGTAAACGTCCAGGACCGCCGTCACATCGGCCGTGAATGTGTGCATCCCTTTTTGGTAGTAGGCCAGGGCACGATTGATATCGCCGGTGGCGCGCTCTGAGCGCAACACATCCGCGTCGACCGATAGCGTTCGATTCCCGGTGAGGGTTTTCAGGTAGTCGAGGAGCGCCGACAATAGATCTTCTCCCACCGCTTCCATGAGCATGGCGATTAATGCGATGGCCCCAGCGTTAATGAAGGGATTGAGCGGTTTGCCACTATTGCGGGTTTCCAATTTAATGATGGAATTGAAGGCATCGGCGGTCTGCTCTGCGCCGATACGACTGAGCACTTGTTGGATGCCGCAGGTTTCCAGGGCATAGAGGAGGGTGGCGACTTTGGAGACACTCTGAATCGTGAAGGTCGTATCGAAATCGCCCGCACGCCAGTGGTTGCCGTCCAAGTCCACGACACAAACGCCAAGCGCGCGGCGATTGGCCTTGGTCAGCTCTGGGATATAGGTCGCCAGACGGCCCTTTTCAGCATACGGACGCGCGTCTGCTACCGCTTTGTCGAGTAAGGCTTGCACGACGATCTCCATCATGTCGAGCGATCGCCTTCATCTTCATGTAAAGCGGTCGCCCGTCAAGTTACATCTACCGAAAGGTAAGCCCTGCACTTCGTCCCCTTGGATGATGCCGACCGCCAATTCCGGCGGGCGATCCAGGCGGGCGACTGGTCAGATCCAGGATCGGCCGGAAGCGTGCGACGATCGATTCGAGACCGACCAACGGCACCGCAATGCGTACGACCACTGCGACGCAATGGGCCCATAGCGTGACCGATAGCATACCGAACTCAACATTCTCGGTCAAAAACGATGGAAAGGTGCCCTTTCAACCGTCGCCCGAAGCGGTCTGCAATGTGCGGGTCAGCTCCACGGCGCCGGGGGCGTCGTCACTGTAGCCGTTGGCGCCGATCTGCTCGGCGTAGGCCTGGGTCACCGGGGCGCCGCCGATGATGGTCTTGGTGGCGATGCCGGCCTCCTTGATGGCGTTGACCGTGGCCTCCATGGCCGGCATGGTGGTGGTCAAC
>JAAUYD010004649.1_pt1 | contig 24255 bp, 19 predicted proteins | sample 7278101 | NCBI WGS metagenome assembly JAAUYD01 (sample SAMN14350128, study PRJNA611818) | marine sediment metagenome | isolation source: surface marine sediment (0.6m) | place: French Polynesia: Moorea | collected 2018-08
GCTGGATTACACCGTAGAAGAGTTGGGAATCGACAAACCGCTGGTGATCGGCGAAATGCCGGCCATCATGGCTGAGAATTTAACCGAAGCCCTGTACGATCGTGGGTATGCGGGGGCATTTATCTGGTCGTACGAGCCGGTTGACACCAACGGCAGCTGGGCAGATGCCCAAAGCGCCTACGCCAGCTTTGCGGCCGCCCATGGAGATGCTCTGAGCTGTAACGGGTCAAACCCGACCCCAGAGCCAACGGCCGTTCCGACCGAGGAACCGACTCCGGAACCCACTTCAGTTCCAACTGAGGAACCAACTCCGGAACCAACCTCAGTTCCGACTGAGGAACCAACGCCGGAACCCACCGCAGTTCCAACCGAAGAGCCAACCGCCGTTCCGACCGAGGAACCGACGCCGGAACCCACCTCAGTTCCGACTGAAGAACCAACGCCGGAACCCACCGCGGTGCCGCCAACCCCAACCGTTGAACCGACAGCTGTACCGCCAACACCCACGCCGGAACCGCCGCCCCCCGCAGGGCCCAACACCTTTGTGGAAACCTTTGACGGCAATCCGGCCAATCCGGAACCGTGGAATCAGGTCGGCTGGGATGTATCCGTTCATTTACGGGATCAAGATCGGCTGTGGGAGCAGTTCCCGGCCGTTGCCGACCACGGACCAAATTGTGAAGCGCCTCCAGACGGTGGCGAGCAGCCAAACGGGTCGAACACCCACATCGTTACCTCGTATGACGACATGATTTACCGCTGCCGCAACCACATCATGACCAATGTCTATGGGTTATCTGAATATGGCGGCTACGGCGTACTTTACTTCACGCCGGAAATCGTGGTCGACCCGTCTCAAGATTTCAGCATCTCCTGGGACATGTCCACCATGCGCACCAACATGGGCCGGGATTGGATCGACGTGACGATCACCCCTTACGGTGAAAACATGATCCTGCCCCTGATCGATTGGCTGCCTGACCTGCAGGGTGAACCGCAGCGTCAAGCGATGTTTGAATTGATGCGGCCGGAAAATATGCTCCAGTTCCACCTGTATAACTACAACAACCAAACCGAATACGGGCAGGACAACTGGTTCTTTTATGATTCCCTGTTGACCCCATCCCGGAAGACGCGCACGACGTTTACCATCGAGGTGAAAAACGGCCGTCTGCGGGTCGGTCTGCCCGAATATGACGCCTGGTGGTACGATATGCCGGTTCCAGAAGAAATGAAGGCATTTGGCCCATCGATCGTCCAGTTTGGCCACCACAGCTATACTCCCGACAAAGATTGTTGGGAAACACACGACCGCTGTGGACCAAACACCTATCATTGGGATGACGTCATCATCGAAGGTGCGGTGCCCTTTAAGGCGATCAAACCGGCGGATCGAAATCCCACCATGACCATCGTGGAAGGCAGCGGTGCAGTCAACCTGCCGGAAGCAGCGCCCGACAACTCTTTCCTCCGTTTTGCGGCCATCGGCGACATCGAAGTGCGCTTTAACGATGGTGACTGGCAGCCGGCACAGAAGCAGAGCGCGCCCGGTGGCCAAAACATCACCGAGCACTTCTCCTCATACTGGATGCCGGTCCCGGCCGGAACGCAAAAGATTGAGTTCCGCGGAAACGATTGGTGGGCCGGTCAGTGGGCGGTGCGTGACCCGGCGATTTGGTCGCGGTCTTCGTCACCTCCTCTGCCGCAGATGAACGTCGCGGCAGCCCCAGGTGACAGCGGAACAGCGGTGGCCGACGGCTCATTCTCGATGGCCGGGAAGCCCCAGTTTTCCTCCGCCCCCTTTGCCGAAGTTGCGGTTACCGCGTCCTTGGACAACGTGGTCGAGCCGGTCCTCAACACGGAGCTGGCCGATATTTACAATGACCTCAACGCCACATGCGATAGCTAAGCTTCCTCGCCCTTAGGCGACGAGTCACTTGGAAGGAGAAGAGACGGGCGGGCGAGAGAAATTTCTCTCGCCCGCCTGCGTTTTATAGCGATCAGCGGTGTTTTTTTTACCTCTACCCTGAACCGCTCTGTTAATTTTTAAATGGCAAATTCCATACCTGAGTGAGAATGTGGTAGAATGTAAACGGCTGTATGCTAAAAATAGACGGTCATTTCACAAAAAGCCTCATTAATTGACCTATTTTGTGACAAACTTTTGCAGGTTGACGGAATTTCTTTTTAGAAAGAAGCGATTCGTCACATAGAACTTTAACTCAACCAAACAAACCGATTTGGATTGTCAAGCCCGCTAATTTTTTTGGAATGCACAACCATTTTTAATACCTTGGGTTTTTTAAAGGCGTTTGCAGGTAAATTTTATCGAATTGACAACGGTATTTTTGCTCCTACCTCATTTCGCTTAGCAGATTTCTGCAGCGAAGCTCCCCGGTTCATTAATTCCCTCCACGGTTGATTTGGTTGATAGCTCGATCACAGCAGTTTGATTGACGATATCCTATGAACCTCAAACCTGCAGTAGCCTTTGCCGCCTAAAGCATGCACAGCCCTCGACTTTGATTAATTACAAAACTTTTTTACACCACCCCACCAAAGGAGATGGGGCAATTGCATAAGCTTATGGATGATTTACCTAATTCTGTAGACGTAGCTGTTTTCTTCGATTTTGAGAATATCGTTTATTCTCTGAGAAACAACTACGGTATCAACGCAAATTTTGAAGATTTAATGGACAAGTGCAATGAATTCGGCCGGGTCGTTGTGGCCCGCGCTTTTGCGGATTGGAACCGTCAAAGCTCCGCCATGATTCCGGCACTGATGTCCAATGGGTTTGACCCGGTCTATGTTCCCAGTTTTTATACCAATGAAAATGGGAAACAGGATTTGCGCAAAAACGCGGTTGACATGTATCTGGCGATTGACGCCATGGATGTTCTGCACAACCGCACCACCGTCGACACATTTATATTATTGACGGGCGATAGTGACTTTTTGCCGCTGGTGAACTCGATTCGCCGCGCCGGGAATCGGGTGATTGCCATCGGGGTTGATGGCACCGTCTCTTCTCATCTGGCTCAGGCGGTTGACGAATTTATCTTTTACAGTCAGGTTTCGACTTTACCAGCCAATAAATTTAAAAAACGGCCGAAGGATATTTATGAAGGTTTGACCGAAGCGATCAAGCGCCTTCAGCATCAAAACCGCTCAACCGTCCTGCCCAACGTCAAGATGATGATGGGTGAATTATTGGGTGGCTTTGATGAGAAAAAACATTCCGACAACAAGGGACGCCGTTTCCAAAAATTTAAGGAGTTTGTGCGCGAAGCGGAAAAACGGCGGCTGGTCCAGCTCATTACCACGGGGACCGTCAACGAGGTCTTCTTAGCCGATCGCACTGTTCGGACCCGACCGGTTCGCGAAGAGAGCCGTGATCGTAAGCGCGACACCCGAGAGAGCAAAGATACGGCTAAAGATACCCGGAAACAGGAGGCACCGGGAATGCCTCTGGCCGCCGCGTTTGACCTGCTGGTCAAGGCGGTCGAAAAAGCAGCGGCTGACAATCGCTCCCGCCGGACATCTTCAATCAAAGGTCTGATTCTCGATCAAGACAGCACGTTCGATGAGAAAAAATTACTTTCTGAAGAAGGGGAAACCGCGTTTAATCGCTTTAGCGACTTTATTCAGGCAGCCAAAAAGGAAGGCCTGGTCGCGTTAAAAGGAAAAGGGCCCAAAATGGAAATCCATCCGGTGAAGGGTGGAGAAAGTGAAGAAACCGAATCGGCCAAACCCGCTGAAAAAGAGCAGCCGCCCAAAGAAGAAAAGGCGGCCGTCAAGACGGATATTTCAAAACTTGCTAAAGATCAAAAAGAGAATTTTGAAGGGCGACAGCTGATCATTGAGAGTATGCGTCAATTTTCCAATTATCCGGCTTCATTCCTGCAAATTGAGGCTTATTGCCGGCAGGTTCGCAATGAACGAAACATTCAGCTACCTTCACCAAAAGTTCGCGAGCTTTTAACTGAAGCGACCCGCCAATTGGGCATCTTACAGCGCATCTCACCACCAGGAGTTTCCCCCGCCCAATATGGCTTAAACGATCAGCCGGAACTCGTGGCTACCTTCTTAGGAATTGACGTCGCTCAACCAGATCAAGAAGAAGCAGGGGCGAAGGCAGAAGCGCCGGCACCGGCCGAAGAGAAAAAAGCTGAGGCTAAAACGAAAAAGGCAAAGTCAAAGCGGAAAAAACCTGCCGCCAAGAAAGAGAAAGATGCTGCGCCAAAAGCGGAGGCAACAAGTGAAAGTGAGGCCCAATCTGAGGCAAAAAATGAACAAATGTCGCTTTCTACCGCTTTTGGCTTGCTTGTAACCGCCGTCAACAAAGCCCTGTCCAACGGAAAATCGCAAAAGCTGGCGGCCATCAAGCGTCAAATAAAAACCCTTGAGCCCAATTTTGTTGAAGCGAATATCGATAATGAATCAGATGATAAAGGGTTTAAGCGATTCAGTGATTTTGTCCAAGCGGCCGCCAGAGACGGTATCGTCACCACCAAAGGCAAAGGGGCGCAAACGGAAATTCATCTAATAGAAGAGTAAAATCTGCGTTAGCCCTCGACCAGATCTTGATTTGGTCGAGGGCCGACGATAATTCTTTATGGGTAATCGGATTACGGTTGAAGAAAACGCCAGCCGGGTCAAAATAACTATCCCTCTGAGACGGTTGTGGCCATATTGGCTTACCTATACCCTGCTGCTGCTGATTTGGATTTTTGGCACAATTTGGGGGATCCAAACCCTCATCTCCTATATCATCGTCGGCAACTATGGATTTGAAGGGGGCTTTTTAGCTGCCTGGATTGTTATTCTGGTAATCATTGCCGGATTTTGGTTGTACATGGGCAACACGGTTTGGAAACGGTGGCAGTATTACACCTCCAACCGGGAAATTTTATTCTTTTATACCGACAAGCTTATCGTTCGCCGGCCGCTTTCTTTACTTGGGGTAACAGAGGCGTACGATCGGCAATATGTATCTTTTTTTCGATTTGATGAAAAAGTCAGCGGTGCGGTCTTTGACTACGGCACGTTCAGAATCCCGGTCGGGGCGACGCTTGTGCCAGAAGAATCAAAGGCTCTAATCGGATTGATTAATCAGCGCTTCTTCCCAGAAATGTTTGAAGAAGATGATGATGATGAATAGATTCCACCTCCGGTAATGAGGATACCGTTAAAAAGAACTACTTGAAAACGTTACACCCTACAAAACAGAAACAGGAGCGAGTTTTTCTAGTTGGCAGTGAATTTCGCGATCGCATTAATTTGCTACCGGCCGAAGAAAGTCTCGAAGAATTGGGGCGATTGGCCGATACGGCCGGGCTTGATATCGTTGGAGCAACTCTACAACGCCTCAATTCGCCAAACAGCGCGACCTACATCGGCACCGGTAAGGTTGAAGAAGTCAAAATTCTGGTCGACGAGCTGCAGGCAGACGTTATTATTTTTGACGACGAACTGCTGCCCCGCCATCAGCGCGAGCTGGAAAAGATTTTTGGCGAAGATGTGAAAGTGCTGGATCGGACCGCCCTGATTCTCGACATCTTTGCCCAACATGCTCAAACTCGGGAAGGTAAACTGCAGGTTGAGCTGGCTCAGCTTGAGTATCGTCTCCCGCGATTGACCCGCATGTGGACCCATCTCGCCCGCCAGGCAGGAACCGGAGGAGCAAGCGTGGGGCTGCGCGGCCCAGGTGAAACTCAGCTGGAAATGGACCGGCGGGAGATCGGCCGTCGCATCGCCTACCTCCGTCGACAGCTCGACAACGTGCGCGCCCACCGCGCTCGCCATCGTCGCAAAAGACAGCAAACAGAACTGCAGACAATCGCCATTGTGGGGTATACCAATGCCGGTAAGTCCACGCTCCTAAACCGTTTCTCCGGAGCAAATGTCTTATCGGCCGATATGCTGTTTGCCACCCTCGATCCCACCACGCGGCGCGTGAGCCTCCCCGGCGGCCGGGATGCCCTATTTACCGATACGGTGGGCTTTATTCAGAAGCTTCCTACCCAAATTGTGGCCGCTTTCCGGGCGACACTGGAAGAAGTGATCGAAGCCAATATTTTGCTGCACGTCATCGATGCCACCCATCCACAATTCAATGCTCAAATCGAATCGGTCATCGACACGCTGGCCGAATTAGAGGTTGAGCATTTACCGATGGTCTACTGCTTTAACAAAATCGACGGCCTACCGGAAGGGTGGTCGCCTGATGATTTTGAGACATACGGCCGTTTCCAGGTATTTATCTCCGCCAAAACTGGAGAAGGCATGAAAGCCCTTTACCAAACTCTCGCCGAAGCGGTTGAATCTACCTTTGTGGATATGACCATCGAATTGTCCTATGAACAAGGGAAACTCTTATCGCTGTTTCGCGAAAGAGGGTTGGTTACCGCAGAAAATTATGACGAGCACGGTGTACGCCTGGCCGGCCGAGTCCCGCCTCGCCTAGTCTCCTATTTTGAGAAGTATAGAATTTAACGGTTTTACCCCCGTACCTTTCTCCAATTGACCCGACAGCCCGAGAGTGTTAAAAATACAGAATATCATTGCAGATGTAGGGATAAAGCAATCCTATGAATGAACTCTTCGATAAAATGAGCGATTTCCTGGCCAAGCGGCCGGGTTTACTTCCTCTCTTAGGCATTTTACTCATTTTCATTAACCTCGTTTTGCAAATTTTTCCAGCCGATTTCTGGGTAATTCGCAGCAACATCTTTCTTCATATTGGCCTTATTATCGGGTTTATCGGAATTCTTCTAGTCAAGCCACTCCAATAACTTACGGTTTTTATGCCCAAATCAATTTCATCTCTTAGACATGACCCGGCGGTTGATGAGGCGCTGATCTCATTTCGTCGCGATCTTAACCATGGGGTTGAATTGGCCATAGCCATTCAACAAATTCCCGCCCCCACCTTTTCAGAAGGCGATCGCGCCAAGCGCGTGCTGCAATATTTCGTCGATCTGGGACTCAGCGAAACCCAGCTTGATTCCCTGTTTAATGTCTACGGGCGGTTGGCCGGCCAGCGATCTGATCTGCCCCCCGTGATTATTTCCGCCCACACCGATACGGTTTTCCCCGCCGGAACGGATTTAACGGTAAAAAAGGACGGCAATCGCGTATTTGGTCCGGGCATTGCGGACAACAGTATGGGAGTAGCCGGTCTGATCTGGCTGATCGAATCTCTACAAACCCACAACCTGTCAAACGATCGTGATTTGTGGTTTGTGGCCAACGTAGGTGAAGAGGGATTGGGTGATCTGGTCGGTATGCGAGCCGTCGTTGAGCGCTTTGGACCTGAAGCTTCTTATATCGTGTTGGAGGGTGGATCTTACGGTCACCTCATCCACAAAGGGATTGGCGTCAAACGCTTTGAGGTCGTTGTCAAAGCCCGGGGAGGCCATTCATGGGCCGATTTTGGTCAGTCCAGCGCCATCCACAATTTGGGGCGAATTATCGGAGAAATTGACCACATAGCCGTCCCATCGGTGCCCAAGACGTCATTTAACGTCGGAGTTATTGAGGGGGGAACATCGATTAACACCATCGCTGAAAGTGCCAAATTTTTACTCGATCTACGGTCAGAATCGGCCGTTGAGTTAACCCGACTGGTCGATCACGTCCATCAAATCTTCAACAAATACGATCAGCTGGCTACAGTGCAGGTGGCGGCCAGGCAGATTGGCGATCGACCGGCCGGTGAGACCCCGCAAAACAGCCTTCTGGTGCGCTGGGCGGCTGAAGCATTGTCGGCCGTTGGCTGCCGCAAAGTTGAATATGGGGCCAGCAGCACCGACGCCAACATCCCCTTAAGCTTGGGCGCAGATGCCATTTGCATTGGCATTGGTGAATCGGGCAATGTGCACCGGCTCAATGAGTTTCTCGATATAGCAAACATACCCCGTGGAATGGGTCAACTTCTGCTCTTAACTTTGATGACGGCGAACTTCTTAGAAATGTAATTTCATCTTTCGAAGACAAGTTTTCACGAAAAAACCTTTCGGCTAATTTCTGGAAAATTGCATCACCAGTGCCCCTTCAAATTCACGCCGTTCGGCTAAAATATAATCCTCATCCAGAGCATCCACGATATCGTCATCGTCTTCTTGACCCATATGCGACATAACCACCCATAATTTCTCCGGTTTACCGTCTAAACCGTTAAATATTTCTTCCCGAATTGTGTCTGGACGCGCGCCCCTTAACCAAGGACTGTAAAAAAGAGAATCCGTTTTGCAGTATGGGGTATCAACTCCCCGATAACATTGACTGTACCAATCGGCGGGATTATCAGAATTTTTGCCGGTTTGTGCCAAAATTTGGTATCCAAACCCCGGATTTGCCCCATAAAAAACAAATGTCGGCTCCGCTACGCCATTATTTTCCAGCCAATACTGTGTTGCGGAACGCAAATCCTGTTGGTCTTCATTTGGGATTGCCAGTGACAGAACCACAACATACGCTAACACAAGAGTGCCAATAAGAGGCACGCGTCTGGGAAATTTATTTAATGTTACGATTCCCAGGGCCAAGGCGGGAATCAGGAGAGGCAAAAGCAACAGGGAGTGACGGCTGGGTGAAAAGAAATATGATCCTGTCCGGCTAATCAAATAATAAGCAAGCCAGGAGATGATCAGCAGCGGCATAGCGTGCACAATTGAACGCGATCGTACAAGGGCAACAGCAAGGCATATCACCAGCGGAACCCAGATAATCGAAAAAGGTACGGCCGGCCAGGGCCAGGCCATTATTCCTCGATTGGCAACAAACTGAAACGCCAGGATTTGAGTTGAAGTTTGAGCCATCTGAGGCCAATTAACCGGCAATGTGCTAGCACCTAAACGGCCGACCTGCTGCGGAATGATGACTAAAATTAAAGGCAAAATACCCAAAGCAACCAATCCGCCAGCGGCCGTTTGGGCAGCACAATCCGACCAACGTTTTTGAAAAAGGAGATAAACAAAAACCGCTCCCCCGGTAGCTACAAACAAAATAGCCAGGCCATAGTGTGTATAGAGAGAGAGGAGGCTTAAAACGCCCCAATAAAACCAGTTTGACCAGCCTTTTTGCTGAACCGCTCGGAGTAAAAAGATCGTGGTCCACACCCCCAGGCAAACCATCAAAGAGTATTGACCTACTTCCTGGGCGTAACGAATATCGGCCGTGCTGATCGCCAGCAGCACCCCCGAAACGAGTCCGACTTCTCTCCCGTGCAGGTATCGGCCCAGAATCATCACCCCGGTAATCGCAAATAAGCTAAAGAATACGGATATTAACCGCAACAAAAATTCATGAACCCCTAAAAAGCTCCAGGCTTTTAATATATACGAAAAAAAAGGGGGGTCATGGGTGTTCATCGCGACAGCCAGGTGAATTTGATTCCACGGGGCACGCGACATCCAAAATTCAATTGATTCATCAAACCATAATGATTTAAGCCCCAAATCGTGTATGCGCAAAACGGCCGCGAGAAGCAGGATAAGTACCGACCACGTAAGCCATCTATTCTTCTTCTTGATCACGCCCTCACCTTAAATCTTCACTTCTCCAACAGACAGCGGTTGATGAAAATAATGGAGGGCTGCAGCATCCCGCAGCCTCACGGTTCAAGGATAACCCGTCAACCCTTGTTTTTTGAAACAGTAAATTGGAGCTAACTTTGATGTTTGGTGATGACCCGCTCCATTGCATCCAATCCCCGTTCTAACGTTTCCAAAGGAGGGCCAAAAGAAATACGGGCGTAGCTGCGATAACGACCATAAGAGCGCCGTTTTTCCGGATTCACATCGAAAAACACCCCCGGCACGGAGATGACTTTCTCTTCCAATCCGGCCTCAAAAAAGGCCATCCCGTCATTTAATGGCTCCGGCAGCCTTTCCAAATTAGCCCAAACATAAAATGTGCCGGTTGGTTCAGCTTCAACCATGATCCCCATCTGATGTAAACGTTTCAACATGTAATCCCGTTTCTGGCGAAAAGAGTGCTGTGTGGCCACCGTTTCCGCAATCACGTGATCCGGATTGAGCAGGTCGAGAATTTGCCTTTGAAAAGGGTTGTTGGCTCCGCCATCGAGAAAAGAACCCGCGCTGGCAATCGTATTGATTACCTGCTTGGGGGCCAGCGTCCAGCTGATGCGCCAGCCGGGATAACGCCAGTTCTTTGTCAACCCATCAACAATGACCACTGGGTCTTTATTCACGTCATCGACGTATTCCGCGGCCGAAACCATCTTGGGATGCCCATGGGTGGGGCCGTTGTAAATATAATGGGAGTAAAACTCATCAAAAATGATCGAGCAGCGGTATTCTCTGGCCATCTCAACCCACTGCCGCAGCTGTGCCCCTTCAACCACCTGACCGGTCGGGTTACAGGGGTTGCTGACGAGAAGCGCTTTTAAACCGCGTCCCAAAATTTCTTTTTTGAGGTGACTCAACGGAGCCTGATAGCGGAGCTCCGGGTCGAGCAAAATCGGAATGGGGATAAACGCCTTAAAGATGCTCAACAACTCTTCATAAGCGGTGTAATCGGGCAGAAAATGCCCCATGTTGATGTTCCCTAAAGCGGCCGCCAGCCGGGTAAGCGCCACCCGGCCGCCCCCAGCGATCGATACATTTTCGTAGGTGTACCGTGACGATTTGTTTGTGCGGTAAAGCTCATTATACAAATCCGCCACTTTTTGGCGCAGCTCAATTTGCCCAGTCACAGGGCTGTATTCGTGCCGGTTGGGGTCGATTGTCAACTCCTCGATCCGGTCAGGGGCACCTGCCAGGGCACCTACCTCTGGTGAACCCTGACCCAAATTTGCCCACGCTTCATTGTCATAGCTAAATCCTTGCGCTGTCGCCCGATGCATCACGTAAATAACGCCGGTCCGTGGCACTCGCCGAAAACCAGGAATAGGCTCCTCAGCCTGCTGCTCGAATGGCTGTGGCTGAGTCTCATTGGCCGGCTCGACCTTACCGTTTTGATGGATTGCATTTTGTGTCATAATCTTCTAAATTCACTAATTTAATTTTGCCGTTTACAAACGAGCCAGTAATCATATTAAATTCCGGAGATAAATCAACCCATGTCCGACTTATACGGCAGCCAGAGCATGGTTGCCCCCCTCAAACGTGTTGTTGTGCGCCGCCCCAACGAAGCGTTTGGCGAGGCCGACCCGGCCGAATGGCATTACTCAGATCAGCCTCGCCTACTGGAAGCGATTGCCGAACATGAAGCCTTTGTAAACCATCTACAACAGGCCGGTGCCGAGATCATCTATCATGAGGAGATGCTCCCTCATCATGCCGACGCCATTTTTACGCACGATCCGGTTATCGTCACCCGTGAGGGAGCTGTTGTCCTCAAAATGGGCAAGCCGCTGCGCTTGGGTGAGGAAGCCGCCCTGGCAATCTCGCTGCAGAAACACGGCGTGCCAATTCGCTACCAGCTCCACGGGAATGCCCAGGCGGAAGGCGGTGACCTGCTGTGGATCGATGAGCAAACCCTGGCGGTCGGGCAGGGGTTTCGAACCAATGAAGTCGGTTTGAACCAGCTCCGAGAAGCGGTACCGGCCGATGTCTCCCTTATTCCGGTCCAACTGCCCTACTACAGCGGGCCGGAGGCTTGCCTCCACCTCATGTCTTTTATCTCGATTGTTGATCACGATCTGGCCGTGGTCTATCCCCCCCTGATGCCGGTGCCGTTTTGGCAGCTTCTAGAAAGACGAGGGTTTCGCTTTGTCGAAGTTCCGGAAAGTGAATTTTTGACGATGGGTCCAAACGTGTTAGCCGTTGCCCCTGGCCAATGCATCATGCTGGCCGGAAATCCGGTAACTCAGGATCGACTGGTGGCGGCCGGCTGTCGCGTGGTGACCTACAAAGGGGAAGAAATTTCACTCAAGGCGGAGGGAGGAGCGACCTGTCTGACCAGACCCATTTTGCGAAGATAACTATAAACAGCAAAAAGCCCGAGATGATTGTGAATCATCTCGGGCAAAATTCTCAGCGAGAGATTTAGAATTTATAGCTGGCTGGCTCTGGCTCTTTTTCCTCAGGTTCATCTTCTTTGCGGCGAAAGACCAGGTATAAACCGATTCCGATTAAGACGAGCGGCCAAATAACGTTGGCATAGCCAAGAATTTGCAGCAGGATCCCTTCCGTCAGGACGCCTATACCAATCACGGCCATAATTGCGGCCGGGATCAGCGCCCACCAAAACGTGTGGTCGGAAAAAATGGCGGTCATTACGGTAATAAAGACCCATCCACCGGCAAAACCGAGCATAAATAAGCCGCCCTCATCAGCAACCCGCCCGGCCAAGGGAAGACTCATTAAGCCGACTCCGGCCGAGACGCCAACAAATACCCCTGCGGGAATAAATAATCCGGACGCGCGGGTTAAAATCGCCCAAACGGTAAAAATTAAAGCCATCGCAGGCAATACCAGTACCCCAAAGTCCCCAAATTCAATAATTTGATTTCCCAGAAACAAAATTCCCAGTAAAACCAAACCGATCCCACTAATTAGTTGATTACGCTGTGTTTTATTCATCATCGACCTCCAATCCTTAAACCATATTACGCTGTCATTTACGTCAGGTTGCAAAATGTAATTTGTTAAACCCATCATAAAGAAAATCGGCCAAAAATAGATGTGTCAAAGGTCATAATCGGGTCATATGACGGTCATGTGGGCATTCAGAAATACAAAACCGGCCGCCATTTGACATCAAAAATAGTTGACTTATCATATAAAGAGAATCATTTGGGTGAATAAACTCCGCCCCCTCTCCTTTTTTTCTCCTTCCCCTTTCCTTAAATTCCCCCAACCCACGGCAATCTGTAAACAGGAATGTAATAAAAATATGTTAAGGTTCCTGAAACAGCTAAAAAACAGAAAATCTTATGATCGACCTACCCCTTTTTCCATTAAACACCGTTCTTTTCCCCAATATGCCCATTACGCTGCATATCTTTGAAGAGCGGTACAAGCAAATGATTAATACCTGTATTACCGAAAATGAACCATTTGGCGTGGTTTTGATCCAAAATGGTGAAGAAGCAGGTGGCTCGGCCAAACCGCGAAAAATCGGCTGCACGGCGAATATCGCTCAAGTGCAACCGTTAAGCGAAGGTCGAATGAATCTGGTTGGCCTGGGTGAAGACCGGTTTGAAATTATCTCCTTGAGCTACGATAAACCGTATCTGGTTGGCAGCGTTGAGATTTTACCCTTTGTTCCCCCGACCGGATCAAAAATCGTGCAGATTGGTCAACGGTTAAACGGCGTGCTGTCAGAATATCTTGAAGTATTGGCCAACTTTGGGGAAGTGCAGTTCAACGTCGATAAGCTTCCTGAAGACCCTCTGGAATTGGCCTACCTGAGTGCGACCATTTTGCAGGCTCCCAATGAAGATAAACAGACGCTCCTGGAAATTGACAACGGCGATCAATTTATCCGACAGGTGTACCACACAACGCGTAAAGAGATAGCCATCCTTAAGGCGATGTTGGCCCCAAATTCGGCCCCTGCCCAGGAAGGACCTTTCTCTTTGAATTAATAGACGACAAACTCACACAAGCCCGAGCTCTTTCCCCTTGAGGGCGGCTTGGGTTCGATCTCGAACCCCCATTTTCCCCAAAATATTGGTGATGTGGTTTTTAACCGTCCCCTCGGTGATAAACAGCTGATTGGCGATCTCTCGATTGCTGGCGCCATCGGTCAGACAACGCAAGATTTCCAGTTCGCGATCGGACAGCGGTTCCACCAGCGGCTGCTTTTTAACGGTTCTTGGCTCGCTGCGGGTCAATTCAGCAATGACCTTGGCGGCGATAGAAGGCTGTAGGAATGAATCTCCGTTGGCCGCAGCCCGGATCGCCTCAATGAGCTTCTCCGAAGACACATCTTTCAATAAGTAGCCAACCGCCCCGGCCCGCAGCCCATCCATCACGTGTTCATCATCATCAAACGTGGTTAAAACGATGACCTTGGCGGCCGTGTCAATTTCCTGCAGCCGGCGAGTGGTTGCTACTCCGTCCAAAATCGGCATGCGCAAATCCATCAGGATCACATCCGGTTGAAGAGTGGCCACCCGGTCTAACGCTTCCTGACCGTTACCGGCCTCTCCCACGACCGTGATGTCATCCCAGACCGACAAAAGGGTCCTCAAGCCTTCGCGAAAAAGAGATTGGTCATCTACCAGCATCACCTTAATCGGTTGCGATTTACTCATACTGACTCCTGAACTCGTTTTCGGGGGTGGTCAAGGGCAGCCTGATCTCCAGCGTCAAGCCCTTATGCGGTGTTGTTTTGATTTTGATATCTCCACCTAAAAGCTGTACCCGCTCGCTCATACCGATTAATCCAAACCCACCGCTGACGTCTTCAGAGCCAAGGCCGTTATCGCGGATCGTCAAATTAACTGATTCACTCCCGGTAAAATCAAGGACAACTTCTGATTCGGAGGCTTCGGAGTGCTTTCGAATATTGGTTAACCCTTCCTGCACGACTCGGTAAATCGTTTGGTTGACTTTGACCGGTATATCAGCAGGAACCTCTCCCAGCAAAGTAAATGTGGTTTCAATTCCGGCCGTTTGAGTCATCTGTATCAATTCGGGAATCGTCTCTATCAGCGGCCGGGTTTCTCGGCCCTCACGCAGCACGGCCACCGACTGCCTCACCTCACCCAACCCTTCCTGCGTCAGGCGCTGGGCCTTGTCGAGCGCCTCACTCGCTTTGGTCACATCCTGATTCATTACCGCTTTCGCCGCCCCAATTTGAACGTTGACAACGGTTAAATAGTGACCCAGGCTGTCGTGAATCTCCCGGGCCATCCGGTTGCGTTCGCGCACAACGGCCAATTCCTCAATTTTAGCGGCATATTCACTCAACTTGTGGTTGGCATCGCGCAGCTCGAGAGCCAGGTTTTCGATGCGCTGTCGGGTTTCTCTCTCTCGTTCACTGATATACGAAAACGCAGCCACAAAGAACACGGCCGGAGAGATAAATAAAGTCACCCCCCAATTCCAGGTGCCAAAAACGAGAAAAATCCCCAATATCGTTATCACCATGCCGACCAAAGATATGCCAACCATCCACTTCAAGCTGTATTCGGCCGCCGTGCCGATTGGTGGCAAGATGAGCAGCCAAATTTGCCCGTTCATCTCGGCCAACCATCCAATCAGCAAAATTAACCCGTAAATGAGGATAAAATAAGCCCATCGACCGGCCGTTTGGGGGAAAACATCAACGATCCATTCGGGGTACATCACCAAAAAGGTGTAGACCACCCCCAATGTGATCAGCAGCACAATCTCAAACGGGGAAAAAACCATTTGATTTTCCCCCTGATAAGCTTCCACAAACATTGTCAGATAAGCCATCGAGACCAACACGATAAGCGTGATGATCATCCAGCGCACATCGACAATATGTTCGCGTGGGTTTCCCCCATCTGTCAGGAGTTTTTCGCCGCTCGTCATACCAAATCGTAAAGGTCGCCAAATTTTTGGCTCAGATAATTGATATACGGTTTGATCGTCAGCGGCCCGCCAGTGACCCGCTCGATCAATTCATCAGCGGTGTATTTTTGACCATGCCGATAAATATTTGAGATTAACCATTGATGCAGAGGTTGATAATTACCGGCTGCAATATCTTGGGGAATAGATGGCTGAGCGTTCAGGGCGGCATCGTAAAACAGTGATCCCATCACGTTGCCAAGAGTATATCCCTGAAATGAGCCGCCAATCACTCCCGCATACCAGTGCACGTCCTGGAGACACCCATCGCTATCGTCAGGAGCCACCAGCCCCAAATCAGATTGATAGCGCGCGTGCCACGCGTCAGGTAAATCTTTGATGGCCAGCGTTCCTTCTAACATCTGCAGCTCGAGATCAAAGCGGATCATGACGTGCAAATTGTACGTGACTTCATCCGCTTCCGTTCGAATCAACGAGCGTTGAACTTTGTTGATCGCCCGGTAATATTGATCGAGGGTCACATCTCCCAGCTGTTCCGGAAATACCGCCTGCAGTTTTGGATATTGATACTCCCAAAAAGCCCGGCTGCGGCCGACGATATTTTCCCACAACCGGGATTGGCTTTCATGTACGCCAGCGGAGGTGCCGGTATTCAGAGGAGATCGCTCAAAACCGCTGTCGATGCCCAACTCGTATAAAGCATGGCCACATTCGTGAAGCAAGCTAAATAAATTATCGGCCAGATTGTGTTCATCAACGCGGGTTGTAATTCGCACATCCCCCAACGAGAATTTCGTCATAAATGGATGGTGGGTTAAATCCATCCGGCCGCGCTTCATGTCAAAACCATATTGACGGACCAGATCCATTCCAAAATCGAGCTGCTTTTTTTCAGGGTAATGTTTGTGGAGGCAGCTGTTATCGGCCGGCTCCTTCTCGGTAATCGCCTCCACCAGCGGCACCAATTCCTGCCGCAGCTCCGCAAACAGTGTGCGAATTGACTCCGCCTTCATGCCGTAATCGGAAAAGTCGATTAAGGGGTCAGCAATATGATCGTAGCCGGGGAAAAAATCGGCGATTTGACGACTGTAGTCGAGCGTTTTTTCAAGATACGGCGCCACGGCCGCAAAGTCGTTTTCCGGTCGGGCTTTGGCCCACGCCTGATAAGAAACGGCAGTGTGCTCGGTAAACGAGGCCAAAAACTCCGGGGGAATCCGGATCGCTCGCTCATAGGTGCGTCGGGCCACTTTGATCAAGGCCGCCTCATCACTATCGGCTGCCCACTGATCCCCTCCTTTTTCCAGTTCATCCAGCAGCCGGCCGATCTCCGGATCGATTTGCATCTCTTGGGAAAGGCGGCTCAGCAGCGCCATCTGACGGCCGCGAGCCGGCGCTCCTTGTTCCGGCATGTACGTGGTCTGATCCCAGGATAAAAGGGCAATCGCCCCCGAAATATCCTGAATTTCTCCTAATTTTGCCTTCAGCTGTGCTAATTTTTCGTCCATCATCAATCCTTATTCTCTTTTTTCACTCAGGCGCTGGGAAAAACGATTTCTTCCCGGCCGGCCAGCTTATCTTCAATCGCCTGCACCACGATGTCAAGATGATCTTCCCGATTGACAAAATTTAAGTCGTCTGACGGGATGGTCAACACCGGGCACAGATCAAACGTGTTCATCCAGTCATCGTAAAATGTGTCGAGGAGTTCCAGATAGCTTTGCGGTATATTAGACTCAATCTCCCGTCCCCGGGCCTGAATTCGTTCAACGAGAATCGGCACGGGGGCCTTCAGAAAAAGCAGTAAATCCGGCCGGGGTAAACCAACAACCACCCTTTCATATACGGAAAGATAAGATTCATAATCCCGCTGGGGCAAATTCCCCAGGTGATTCAGCGCCCGGGCAAAAATATGGGCATCTTCATAAATACTGCGATCAGAGATGGCTGACCGATCGGATTTGGCCAGGTTTAGGTGATGATTCGCCCGATGCCCCAGGAAAAAAATCTGCAGGTGAAAACTCCACTGGGCCATATCCTCATAAAAATCCGCCAAATACGGGTTGTCCTGAACCGATTCATAGGCGGTATCCCAATTGAGCCGTTGACCAAGTTGACGCGTGAGTGAGGTTTTCCCGGCGCCAATATTGCCGGCTACCAAAATGAATCGCTTTGTCATAGTTATAAAATGAAAGGTGAAACGTTAAAAGATGGTAGCCGAAAGTGCAAGAACTGCCAAGGGGGGTAAAATCCTCACCCATGAGCAGCCAAAAGAACAATTTAAGGCCATTTTATAAGGGGCTTCTCTTGATCGGTTTGATCTGGATCGGATTGGCGTGTGCCCTGCCCACAGCCGTGACCAGCACCGCCACTCCTCAGCCAATGAACTCAGCTGTCACGCCACTGCCTGATAACCGCTCCACGTCGCTCGAAATCACGGCCGATTTTGCCGCGGTTGATCTTTGGGAATCCCCACCCCCACCGCCAGATGAAAACGAAAGTGAGGCTGTTCAGACACAAACAGCAGGCATCCCGATATTGGGTCCCGGTTTCCAAACTGAACTGCTCTTAAACAACCAAACCGCATCCGTATCCATTAACGCCGCCGGCCGGGCCTCGCTCTACGTGGTCATTTCTCCCCTGGGCAGCTTTGATCCGGCCGTCCAGGTAGCCGATCAGGCCAACAATTTTCTTTTTGAGCAGGATGATCGGGGGGCAGGTGAGCCAGAACTGCTCTCAATTACCACCGCCGACCGGCCGCGGCTCAATTTGACGATCCAGGGCGATCCAAATGATGGCGCCGGAGTTCGCGTGGCCGTTTTTGCGGATGCAAATGAGGTTTTCCGTGATTTGCTGGCCGTAAATGACTCCGTCGACCAGGGTGATGTCAACCGTCACCGCGTCAATTTGACCGCCGGGGAGGTTGTTTTAATCCGCCTGGTTCCAGACAATGAAACCGACCTCATTGTCGAGCTTTACGACTCAAACGACATTGTCTTTAGCAGCGACGAGGGGTTTACTGCTGAAGCGGAAGAGTTTTTCTACACGCCCCAGGAAACGGCCGAACATGTGATCGCCGTGTATGGATTTCAGTTTCAGGGTGGGAGTTATGGGTTATCGGTGCGGGAATTGGCCATCGATAAATAATCGAACCAATCAAACTTATCAACCTGGGTTGTGTTGACGTTTGGGATATTTTTCACCCCCCGCATTATTGAAGAATTACAAATAAATACGGAAATGAATCGTCCTCCAAAACAAGCCCGTCATCCTGGCCCCCGTTTTCACGGGGGTAAACGACGGCGGGGATCCATCGGTGGCCATCCAATGGATTCCCGCTTTCGCGGGAATGACGCTGCGATATGGGAGTTTATTTGTCAAATCCTTTAGCCGTCGGTTTTAATCGACGGATATAGAAATTATCGCAAATTTGAGATTGGATCATCATGTTGAATCATATGCCAATAGAGCCCAATCAAAAATCATAGTGGATATAGGATTTTTTACCTATTTTTAACGGAGTGATAACTCCTTTACATTTTTTCTGTCATGAGGGTCCTATACTTTAAGGACAATTCGTATTATTTAAATTATTTTGATTATATTTCCTGGCGAAGGCTGCTCAAATGAGCAGCCTTTTGTTATTCCAGGAGCAAAAAGCGGTTTTCACGATCGATTTTTGATCGAGAAGCAGGCAGCACCCCACCATACAAGCTTAAAACAGGCCGATGATCTGACCGGTTTCCGGATCAAGATCAATATCATAATACGCCGGCCGGGTGGGCAGCCCCGGCATCGTGCTCATGGTGCCCAAAAGCGGGTAAAGAAACCCGGCTCCGACGCTGGCCCGAATCTCCCGTACCGGGACGACAAACCCGGACGGTGCCCCTTTAAGCTGAGGATCATGACTGATGCTGAGATGGGTTTTGGCCATGCAAATCGGCAGGTCATTAAAGCCGTTAGCGGTATAAGCAGCAATTTGCTCTTCCGCCTTCTCAGAATATTCAACCCCGGCCGCGTTATACATCTTCTTGGTGATCGCCTCAATTTTCTCTTTGATAGACAGATCAAGCGGATAGAGGAATTCAAAATTCGACGGCAGCTTACAGGCGGCAACCACCGCTTCACCTAATTTTGCCGCCCCCGCCCCACCATAAGACCAGTGGTCAGAAACCACCGCATCGGTCGCCCCGGCTTCCAGCGCCAATTTGCAAACCAGATCAAGCTCCGCATCGCTGTCGGTAAAAAATTTATTGACGGCCACCACGACGGGAATGCCATACTGCCGGGCGTTTTTGATGTGAGCGCGCAGGTTGGTTGCCCCAGCCTCCAGCAGCTCGAGATTTTCTTCAGTATAAACCGGATCAAGCGGCCGGCCCGGGGTTACTTTTGGTCCCCCGCCATGGGTTTTGAGCGCCCGAACTGTGGCCACCAGCACCACGCAGTTGGGCACCAGCCCGCTGTAGCGACATTTGATGTTGAAAAACTTTTCCATTCCGATGTCCGCGCCAAACCCGGCTTCCGTGACCACATACCCATCCTGACCAACCAGCTTCAGAGCAATTTGATCAGCCACAATGGAGCTGTTGCCGTGAGCGATATTGGCAAACGGTCCGGCATGAATAAAAGCCGGTGTGCCTTCAAGCGTTTGCATCAAGGTGGGTTTTATCGCCTCTTTCATGAGGACAGCCAGCGCCCCGGCGCAGCCAATATCTTCAGCCGTAATGGGCTCTCCGGCATGGCTCAGCCCCACCACCATGCGCCCCAATCGTTCGCGCATATCCCCCAAATCGGCCGCCAGGGCCAAAATCGCCATAATTTCGCTGGCGACGGTGATGTCAACCCCGGTTTCACGGGTACGCCCTTTCTCTTTGGGGCCGGTGCCAATGGTGATGCCCCGCATCAACCGGTCGTTAACGTCAACGACTCGCCGCCAAGTCAGCGTATCCGGATCGATATCCAGACGCACAAAGCGATGAATTTCGTCATCGGTCAGCGTATCCGGGTCGGTTTTTTCAATCCCCAGCTTTTTTAACCGCCGCACCATAATCGGAGAGAAAGCTCTTTTGCCTTTTTTGGTGGGCACCAGGCGCTTATACAAACCGGCATCAGACTGCGTTGCTTCATGATACATACGCGTGTCGATGGCGGCGGCCAGCAGGTTGTTGGCAATTGAAATGGCGTGAATATCGCCGGTTAAATGGAGATTAAACTCCTCCATCGGGATGATCTGGCTGTACCCGCCACCGGCCGCTCCCCCCTTAATGCTAAATGTCGGCCCCATGCTCGGCTGACGGACACAGGTAATGACCTTTTTGTCGAGATGAGCGCCCAGCGCCTGGCTCAATCCTACGGTCGTTGTGGTTTTCCCCTCCCCCAGGGGAGTAGGCGTAATGGCCGTGACCACAATATAGTTGCCGTTCGGGTGATCTTTGAGGCGATCGCGGACGTCGAGCTTTACTTTGGCTTTGTATTTACCGTACAGCTCCAGCTCATCGTCTAAAATACCGATTTCCTCAGCGATTTGCTGGACCGGCAAAACCTCGGCCGCCTGAGCAATTTCAATATCACTGGGAACCGGGTCAAGTAGGTGGGTTAACTTTTTGGGCATTAAACATCTCCTGGCACAATTTTTATGACCGCAGATTTCCACGGAACAGCGGTTCAGCGGGAGAATTTGCGGTTATTTTTTATTTTATCCGCGACGGCGACGACCACGACGGCGTTCTCGGCCAGACCCCGCATCCCCTGCAGGGGCCGGTTTCCGATTTTTCTGGATCCAGGTGAGGCAATTTTCGTCATTCCCCATCATGACATCGCCCACCATAATCGCCTGGCTGATATGTTCTTCAATCGGGTTGGTAATCGCTGATGACATGCCAGCGGCCATCATCATCGCCAAAAAGGTGCCGTTGAGCGGGCCGCGATTGGGCAATCCAAAAGAAATGTTGCTGGCGCCGCAGCAGGTATTTACTTTGAGCTCCTCGGTGCAGCGACGAACGATTTGAAAGACCTGCCGGCCGGCAAAGCGCATCGCGCCAATCGGCATCACCAGCGGATCAATCACCACATCTTCTTTGGGAATCCCATAATCCATCGCCCGGTGCACTATTTTTTTAGCCACTTCAAAACGGACATCCGGATCTTCCGAAATACCGGTTTCATCGTTGGAAATACCGATTACCGCGCAGCCATACTTCTTGACCAGCGGCAAGACCACCTCAAGGCGCTCTTCTTCGCCGGTCACCGAATTAAGGAGCGCTTTCCCCTCGTACGCTTCCAACCCTTTTTCCAGCGCTTTTACAATCGATGAATCGATCGCCAGGGGCACATCGACCAGAGATTGAACCAGCTTAATCGTATCGTGCAAAATCTGCGGTTCATCAGCCAGCGGAATACCGGCATTCACATCGAGCATGTGCGCCCCGGCCTCAACCTGCTTGATGGCATCGCGCTCAACCCGGCTAAAATCGCCGGCCGCCATTTCAGCCGCCAGAAGCTTGCGACCGGTGGGGTTGATTCGCTCTCCTATAATGACAAAGGGATTGTCTGGCCCAATGCGCACTTCCTTATTTTTTGAGCTAATTACTGTTTCAAATGACATTCATTTCTCCAACAAACTACGGATTTAATGGTAAAGGCCCATTCAGAGAAGGAATTTGTACTGCGGGGCGCGGCCACAAACCGGCTCCTTTGACAATTTCCGGCACCAGGCTTTCAAGCTTGTAAGCCATGATGTGAACCCCGTGAACCCCAGGCACTTCTTTTATCTGTTCAATTATTTCAATACAGATTTTCTTGCCTTCTACCTTTTGTTTTCCCTTGGGGGCGCCTTTTAAGCGGTTAATGACCGCATCTGGAATGCGCACCCCAGGTACATTGGACCGAATATATTCAGCCACCCTGGCGGAACGCAGGGGGCCAACCCCTGCCAGTATATACACTTTTTCATGAAGACCCAGATCAACGACCCGTTTCATGAACGTTTTAAAGCGAGGGAGATCAAAACAAAATTGCGTCTGAATAAAATCCGCACCGGCCTCAACTTTTTTTGCCAGCCGCAGCGGCCGCCATTCATACGGTTGGGCAAACGGATTGGCGGCCGCACCCAAAAACAGGCGGGGGGGATCGGTTAAAGGCCGGCCGCTCAAAAACATGCTTTTGTCACGCATAATTTTCAACATGCGCAGCAGCTGAATCGAATCAAGATCAAACACCCGTTTCGCCTCAGGGTGATCGCCAACCACCACATCATCACCGGTCAGACACAGGACATTTCGAGTGCCAAGGGCGGCCGCACCCAACACGTCACCCTGGATGGAAATGCGGTTTCGGTCTCGGCAGGATATTTGCAGCACTGGATCCAAGCCTTGCTGAGCCACCAGGGCCGACACGGCAGCGCTTGACATGTGGCAGTGCGCCCCGGACGCATCAGTAGAGTTATACGCATCCACGGCACCCGCCATCGCCTCGATGCCGCGCTGAACGTCATTGGGGTTACTGCTGTCTGGCGGACTCAACTCGGCCGTGACCGCAAAATGACCCGCCCGCAAGACCCGTTCCAAATTGCTGCCGGATATCATTTTATCTGTACTCATCGCATTACCTTGGGAAGCACAACCGTGCGGGTTTAACGATCCCATCCATCTGAAACGCGTTGGTCCGCTCCAGTTAGCATGTTGATCCAGGCTGAATCGCCTTCCAGCTGCCGATTCACCGGAGGCTGAATGTCCATCATCTCCTGCCTGTAAAGCGTCATCCTCTGCGAGCGTTCAAACGCTTCAACCCAAATGCAGCGCATTTCAGGCTTAACTTCACAATTACCGTCTTCACGCACCCCTCCGCAGGGGCCGTTACGCAGGTTTTTAGGACAGGTCATAGGGCAGGTCATGCCGGTTGAATGCAGGATGCATTGACCACACATCGTACAATCAAACATCAACCTTTTGGTAAGCTCCTCAGGAAACTGCAGCCAGCGATCAGCTCGCTCAAACCCGATTTTTTCAATAAGGGGCGAGAGGCGCAAGATCCCACGATGAGAAATAGAATACAGCCTTTCTAAAAGGCGAGGACGATTCCGCAAATATTGCCCGATTGTGCCCATATGACGCTCTCTTTATTAGCAATCGACTGGGTCGATGCTGACATATTAGACGCGGCCGGCCAATCAGGCGGTTACTCTCTACCGTCGCCGGCGACGTCGGCGGCCGCTGCTACTTGCTTCTGCTGAAGGTTCAACTTTGAAACCGCGGGCTTCAACGGCCAGCGCGGGATCAAAGGGCTGGCGTAATGCTTCACCCATCGCTTCAATGTGTTCCGGGGCGCTGCCGCAGCACCCCCCGATAATCGATGCGCCCAAAGCCCTCACCCGCTGAGCATATTCAGCCATCACGGCCGGGGTCCCATCATAAATCAACTCGTTGTTAATCCACTGCGGAATACCGGCATTTGATTTGGCAATTAAAATCGCCTCGGGCATGATTTGGTGCATCGTGTCAATGACCGATTCAATTTCATCCGGGCCGTTGCCGCAGTTTGCACCAAGGGCAAACACCCCCCAACCGGTTAATTTTTCAACCGCCTCGTGCGGGGTCACGCCCATCATCGTGCGCCCTTTGGTGTCAAAGGTCATCGCGGCGCAAATGGGTAGAGTGCTCACCGATCGACACCCTTCAATTGCCGCTTTGACCTCGTTGAGATCGCTTAATGTTTCAATCCATAAAGCGTCAGCACCACCATCGGTTAAACCACGTGCCTGCTCGGCAAAGGCGGCGAC
>JAAUYD010065143.1_pt1 | contig 24254 bp, 22 predicted proteins | sample 7278101 | NCBI WGS metagenome assembly JAAUYD01 (sample SAMN14350128, study PRJNA611818) | marine sediment metagenome | isolation source: surface marine sediment (0.6m) | place: French Polynesia: Moorea | collected 2018-08
CCGTTCTTCGGCAATGACCTGATGGGATGGCATTGGTTTCGATTCGACAATCACCACGATGTTTTGAGCGGGGAATAATCATTCATGCAGACGCCGATTAGCCGTTTCACCCTGGCCCTGGTAAGTCTTCTGCTGGTAGTGGTTCCCCTGGCCGCATTGGCGGCTGACGCGGAATCCCCTCCTGCAGATGAGCCTGCCATCGGCATATCCGAAGAGATGGGCGAAGCCATGCTGAGGCAGGCCACCGAGGTCCGCGAAGATCTCACCCGGGAGGCACGCTCGCTTTTCGAGCGCGAACCGCTGGGCTGGGATCTCAGGACCCTGACCACCATCTACCGTTGGGCTCTCGATTTTCCGAAGCATATCGCCGCCCTGGTCGCCATGGTCATCGAACACAGCCGGGTGTTGGGGGTCGCAGGCTCTCTGGTCATGCTGATATTCATCGTGGCCGTCCTCTACAGCCTGATCGGCCAGAGGCGCGTGCTGCGGCGCATCGAACGGGGGATGGAGCCCTACCGGGACAATATTCCCGAAACGGTTTTTCCTTTCGTGCTCTCGGGCCTGCGCATCCTTGTGGCAGCCCTGATTCCTCTTGGCCTGCTGGCAGCCTACAGCCTGGTCAACGCCCTTGTGACTTACGATGAGGCCTGGTTTGTCATATTGGGTCGCCTCATCATCCTGTGGGCGGTGGGGGCCCTGGTGCTCAACCTGCTGCGCGAATCGCTGGCGCGGGATCTGTTCGAGGTCACCCGCCAGCACGGTCATTCGATCTATCGTCTGATGCGGCTCGTGCTGCTCTATACCCTGGCCGGTATCGCCATTTTTTGGAGTGCCGAGGCTTTGCAGTTGCCGGCCGATGTCCTGGCCTTTTCCCAGTTCGTGATCGCGCTTTCGATCGTGGTCGTTCTGTTTTTGCTGCATCTCAAGAAAACGGCTCTGCTCTCCTTTCTGCCCAAGTTTCCCTATCCTTTCTACCAGACCTTCCTGCGCTTTCTGACGCGCTATTATTATCTTGTGATCGGGGTGGTGCTGGCGGCGGCCCTGCTGTGGTGCTTCGGTTATGTTAATCTGGGTCGCGTCGTGATCGTCAAGATCTGGTCGTCGGGCGCGGCCTTCGTCCTGATCATGGTCATCTACCACGCGGCCCGCACGGCCCTCCAGCGCCGCACCCGCGCCCTGTCGCGCCACGACGAGGCCGGCCACGCCCTCCACCGCTCCCTCAACAGCCTCCTTCTCTACGCCACGATCCTGGCCACCGCCTCGGTCGTGCTCAACCTGCTGGGGCTCCTGGCGATTCTGCGGCAGGTGATGTCCATCCCTGTGCTGGTCATGGGCGGGGCCACCATTACCCTCTGGACGATCGTCAGCGCCTTTGTCATTCTGCTGGCCTTTTTCTTCGCCTCGCGGCTCCTGCGGGCTTACCTGGACTACCGCATCTACCCGCGCCTGGGGATCGATCAGGGGCTGGGCTATGTCCTCAACACCCTGCTTAACTATTCCTTCCTGGCGATCGGCTTCGTGATCGCGCTCCGAATCGTGGGGCTCGACCTGCGCTTCCTGCTGGTGTTCGCCGGCGCTGTCGGTATCGGGATCGGGCTGGGGCTGCAGAGCCTGGCCGCCAATATCATCAGCGGGTTCAGCATTATTTTCGGCGGCAAGGTCCGCAAGGGCGACTGGATCGAAGTGGGCGGCACCCTGGGGGAGGTGACCGACATCTACCTGGGCTCGGCCAAGATCCGCACGCGGGACAACGTTGAATACCTGATTCCCAATGCCGATCTGGTAACCAGCACCATCGTCAACTATTCGTTATCTTCATCCTTCATCCGCATGGATCTCTCCGTGGGTGTAGGCTACGACGCCGATCCGCGGGAAGTGGAGAAGATCCTGCTGGCAGTGGCCACCGCCGAGCCCTTGGTTTCGGACTTCCGCGCCCCGGCGGTGCGCTTTGTGGAATACGGCGACAACAGTATCAACTTTGAATTGCTCTTCTGGATCGACGTGCGCACCACGGCGCGTCGCCGGGTGCGCAGCGCGCTTTACTTTGCCATTTTCGAGGCCCTCAAGGCCGCCGGTATTGAGATTCCCTTTCCCCAGCGCGATCTGCACATCCGTAGCGGCCTGCCCGCGCCGGATCCGGCACCCGACTGACGATCGTCCACGGCTCGCCCTTCGCCAGCGCCAGCCACTTTCCAGGCGATGCGGCGGCGCTCGGCGTGGCAAAATCGCGACCGTGAAGGCCGGGCCGACCGAAGACGCATGGCGCCCTACCTCAAGATCATGGCGGAGCTGGTGCGGGCCTACCGGCCAGCGGCCGCGATCATGGAAATCGTACCTCCGCCGAACGCCGGTCGGCCGCACCGGGGCGCAACACGGTCTGCCCCCGCGGCAGCGGCCAACAATACAAACGCTGCGGCGGTAGATGAGCTGGCGAGGTCTCCCTGGAATACGCTATTTATCCGAAGATAAAGGTGGCGGTCGGGATTGTGCGGGCCGCCGCTTCAATGGAAGGAAAAACCCGAAGCCTGTTGTGTCCGTCGTGATGCATAACAACCACCGCTCGATGTCAGGCTGTGGTTGGTCAGGCATGCGATTTCGATGCGCCGGTCCAACTGGCGGCGGCACCTGACCACGCGCTTGCGATAATAAAAATCATCAACCCATCCTTTTGGCACACCCTTCGAAAAGTAGGCGTATGATCCTATGGGGGTGTTCTTCCATTCGAGCTTTCAAGATCGCGGGTCAGGCCCTCGCAGGTCATGATCCGCTCCCGGCGGATGAAGTTTCTTAAAATTGGTGTGAGCGGTCTGAAGACGCCCCGCACCCTGACCGTGGCTGTGTGCGTGACGTGGGTCCCACGGTCGCCGGGGCGCAGTCGATAAACGAATCGCGCCGCATAGAACGGCAGACCGTAGTAGGTGGTCTGCTCGATGACGAATGTTTCGGGCGGCGCGTACGCGACGACTTCGCCGACCGATTTCCCGCCGAAACGCACCCTGTCAACATAGGTGAGTCCGAGACCCAGGCGATGCGCCGAAGTAATCACCGTTTCGAGAAATACCAGGCTGTTCGTTGGTACCCATCGACGGTAGTCTTCGACGTCGCTGATCCGTTCGAAAACATCGGCGATCGGCCGAGCCACTGCAAATTCATGGGTAAAGGCGATCACTGCCCGATCCTGGATATGAATGGCCGTCGTCGGCGAGTGTCGCTGCTGCCCGGTCAGGCGCTTACCTTCCCATAACCGGCCGGCGCTGGCCCGTACGGATCCGGTTCGCCCCTCAGTTCTTCTTGTCGGATCTCGAGCCGAAATCGAAGTCCAGGCCGGGATAGAGCTCGCGGGCGCAGTCCGGGCACACGCCGTGGCTGAAATTCGCGTCCGTGCGTTCGCGGATATAGATTTCGATCTGGTTCCAGTAGCCGCGGTCGTCGCGGATTTTTTTGCATTGGGCGCAAATCGGCAGCAGGCCGCTCAGCGTTCGCACTTCGGTAAGCGCCAGTTTGAGGTCCTCGATGAGTTTTTCACGCTCCTTATCCGCTTGCTTGGCCGCGGTGATGTCCTGAAGGCTGAACTGCAGCATGGTGCGATTTTGATGGGTGAACGTCATCAGGTGGACCTCGGCATCCCAGATCGAACCGTCCGGCCGCTGATGGCGCCATTCGAAGCGATGGGCCTGCTCCTGCATCGCCTTTCTGAAATGCTGCGCGGCCGCTTCGGCCGAATCGGTGCCGTCGTACTGCACCGGCGCGGAGACATCCAACGGCGTCTTGCCGATCACGTTTTGGCACTCCCCCAGGCCGTATATGCTGGCGGCGGCCGGGTTGCAGTCGGTGAACCGGGCGGTGTCGGGGTCGAGTACCACGTTGGGGATGTACGACTCCTGGAAGAGGACCTTGTTGTAGGCCAGGCTATGGCGCAGTTTCTCGGCGGCGCGCTGCCTGTCGGTGATGTCGTCGAAAATGGTGGCGAAAGATCCGGGCCGGGGACGATAGACCACCACCCGGAAATGGCGCTCCATGGGCGGATAGTAAGTCTCGAAGGCTGCGGCCTCACCGCTCGCGGCCACGGCGGCGAAGGTTTCCAGATAGGGCGCCTTGTCGGCGCCATAGATTTTGCTGGCCTTGCGGCCGACGACCGCATCGTATTCCAGCCCCAAAATGCGCGTATAGGCGGGGTTCACGTCGGTCAGGATGTAGTCCACCGGGCGGCCCTGCGGGTCGCAGACGATATCGTGCAGGGCGATGCCCACGTTGGCGTGGGTGAACAGCCGCTTGAATTGCTCCCGGCTTTGGCGCAGCTGGTCTTCCGCCTCCTTGCGCTCGGTGATGTCGATGTCGATGCCGTCGAAGACCACCGTCCCGTCGGCGCGCACGCGCGGCGTTGATACGAGTTCGAACCAGCGGTTTTCGCCGTGGGGCAGCCGGCATTGCATTTCAATACGGAAAGTCGCCAGATCCTTCAGCGCCCGGGTTTCCAAGCGCTTCAGTTGGTCGATGTATTCGGGCAGCGCCTGTTCATAGAGCAGCATCGGATCGGCCATCACGTCATAAGGCGACAGCCCGTGGAGCTGGCGGATGTTGTCGCTCACGTGCAGGAAGGAGCGGCTGCCGTCCGGCCGGATCGCCAGCTGGTAGACCATGGCATGCGGGAGGTGGTTGGTGATCAGGCGCAGCCGGTTTTCGCTTTCCTGCAGGGCGGCATCGGCCCGGACGCGTGCGCTGATGTCCCGGGCCACGGTCTGCACGGTGGGCACGTTGTCCAGCAGAACGAGGGTGCCCCCCACTTCAACTTCGACCTCCCGCCCGTCGAGCTGAAGGAATTTGGCGGTTATCAACGGTACGGCCATGCCGGTCGCCACAACCCGGTCGCGGCGCTTTTTCATTTTGGCGACATCGTCAGGGTGGACCAGCGCGTAGAAATCGCGGCCCAGGATGTCCTCTGCCGAGCACGCACCGAAGAGATTTACAGCGGCGGGGTTGGCCAGGATGATGATGCCCTCACGGTGGCAGAAGACGGCGTCGGGGTTGCCTTCCAGGAGGCGGCGGTAGCGTTCTTCGCTTTCGTGCAGCGCGGTTTCGATGGCTTTACGTTCGGTAATGTCGGTGAGGACACCGGAGATAAGTCCTTTTTCCAGCCGGGCCGAAAGCAGCGCCGTCAAGCGGCGTCCGTCCCTGGCGATCAGATCCACTTCAAAGCTGTCGACATGCCCCTCGCCTTCGAGGAGGCCGATCAGGCGCGCCCGGTCGGCGGGGTCTCTGTAGTGGCTGATGACGCCCTCGCTCAGGAATTCATGCCTTTCCTCGTAGCCGAACATGCGGGCCAGGGCTCGGTTGGCGTAGAGCATGCGGCCCGCGATGTCGGTGGTGTAGATACCCACCAGGGAGTTGTCCACGATTGAGCGATACGGTCTCTCCGACTCGGTCAGCGTCGTTTCGACATTTCTGCGTTTTTTGATCTCGCGTTTGAGCGTCTGATCGGTCCGGGCCAGATTGGCGGTTCGCGCCGCCACCCCGGATGCCGACTCATCTTTGGCCTGGTGCAGAACGTCGTTGCGGGCACGCTCGTCCGTGATGTTGATCGACGTGGACAGCAGGTGGGCTTCGCCGTCGATCTCGATCTTCTCCCCGAAAAAAAGCATGCGGAGCGTGCGGCCCGACCGATCACGGCGCATGACTTCGACATGATGCACCGTCCCATGCTCCTCGATGGCGCGGATGATCCTGACGCGGTCCTGCAGATCGATCCAGGTCCCCAAGTCGGCCGCGGTGCGGCCGATGACGGCGTTACGTTTGAAGCCGGTGTCTTTCAGAAAAGTGGTGTTGACCTCGACGTAGCGGCCGTCGGCCAGGGTGCTCAATACCACCCAGGCCGGGCAGTTGTGGAAGGCTTTGGCAAATTTCTGTTCAGCTGGACGGCATTGGCCGGCGGCTTGACGCAGTGTGTCGACCTCCGCCTGCAGGGCGTCCACCTGCCGGACCAGTTCTTCGTAGGTTGGTTTCGGCGGCATCGAGCTTCTCCCGCATGCCAGGGTCCAGTGGGCGCTGTTACCGGCCCCGACCCGCAGCGCACGCCAAGCCTGGCTTTGGTGCCAGAGGGCGAATCCGCGGCTGGATGACGGACCATTCGAGCGATTTCGACGGTCAGGATCGTCGCGACATGGACACCCGGCAGCTGAACGGCGCGAAGCAGGGCAGCGGCGTCCGTTGCTTGCCGCACGACCTCATGCCGGCGGTTTGGATTCAAACGCTTTCCAGTTTACTCAATATTCTTGTGCCGTACAAGCTATGCGCGGCCCATCGCGGCAGCTTCATTTGCGTCCCACCCCCCAGAGAAAGGTCACGGCGGACAGGGCAATCAGGGCAATTCCCATGGGGGGATTCTTGTCGGCGATATGCAGGTTGACGCCCGATACCAGAAGACCGGCCGTGAGCACCATCCAGGCGAAGCGCCGCACGGACATGTCGATGCGGCGGATGGCCTGGCGGGTTTCGGGCGAAAGCGATACCTGGAAGGTGAGGGCGCCCTGCTTGGCCCGGGTAAGCACCTGGTCGAGCTCGGCCGGGATGCGCCAGAGGTGGCGTCCGAGCAGAAAGAGCTCGTCAAAGAGGCCCTGCCACTCGCCGGTGAACTCTTCCATGGCGAAGCGTTTGGCGTGGGGCATGGTCTTGGACCACGGGTCGAATTCCGGGTCGATGCGGGTGGCCAGTCCGGCCAGGATACCGACGGCACGGCCGATGAACAGCATGTCGGCCTTGAGCTGAAATGCGGTGCCCACGATGAGATCACGGTATTCACGCAGGAAAAAGCGTAATTCACGAAAGGCGGTTTCCTGTATTTTGCCCATGCGCAGCCCCCAGATTTTCTGCAGCCATTCCTGGTGGGCCTTTTCCAGCCGGCGCAGATCCGTGCCCGGCCGCAGGGCATCGGCGACGATATAGGCCTGGATCACCTTGCGCGTATCCTGGGTGCTGATTCCGATGGCGGCCAGGCGCATGGCCGCCTTGAGTCGCTCGGAGATTTCGGCGGTCATGCCAAAATCGATGAACACGAGCTGAAAAGGGCGTTCCGGCTGGCAGGGTACGGCTTCGCCCGGAGCGAAACCCGCTTCGCAGGTCACTGATTCTTCCTCCAGCGGCAGGGGACGGACAAACAGGTTTCCCGGGTGGGGATCGACATGCACGAAGTTGGTGACGAAGATCTGGTGCATGTAGGCGTCGTAAAGGCGATCGGCCACGGCCGCGGGCTCGATGCCGGCGGCCTGCAGGGCACAGGTGTCGGTGATTTTGATATAGGCCACGTTTTCGAGGGTCAGTACGCCGGGCCGGCAGTAGTCTTCGAAGACGCGCGGGATGTAGACGTGCGGGTTGTCGGCAAAATCCGAGGCGAATCGTTTCAGGTTATCATTTTCCTGCTGGAGATCGAGCTCGCAGCGCGTGGTCCGGGTGAATTCGTCCAGCAGAACATCGAGGTCCATGCGCCGGCGCACGAAGCGGAATTTGCTCAGCCAACGGCAGATGCGGGCCATCGCCCTGAGATCGGTTTCGACCAGGACATGGATGCCGGGCCGCAGCACTTTGAGGATCACTTCGCGACCGTCGGGCAGCACGGCCCGGTGGGCCTGGGCCAGGGAGGCGGCCCCGATGGGGGCGGTGTCGAACGCGCGGAAAACCTGATCCACCGGGCGCCCAAAGGCCGCATCCACGACGGCCGTGATCGCGTCGGGCGCCGCCGGTGCCACCTCGTCCTGGAGCCCGGCCAGCTCCTGGGTGATTTCGGGCGGCAGCAGGTCGACGCGAGTGCTCAGAAACTGACCCAGCTTGATCAGCACGCCGCCCATTTCGGTGGCGATGTCGCGATAGCGCCGGGCCACGGCCTGCCAGCGCGGCAGCGGTGCCGGACGGGCCAGATTCAGAAGGGGCAGTGTGAACAAGCCGTCCCACAAGACCGCCTGCGACAGCACGCCCAGAAAAAAAAGCCAGATGCGCCGGTAGCGTCGCCGGTCGATATCGACTTCCGGTGCCGCTTCCTGCAGGGGCGGACAACTCGTGGACGGTGGGGGCGGTGTTGCGCCGTCCGCCGCGTGGGAGCGCATCTTTCGTTCTGTCCGCTTGAGCATGCTGCTGATCCTGGGCTGGTGGTTGGGAGGGCGATTGGTGCGGAAGTTTTTATGTTTCATTCTATCCACTGCCCGCTTTCCGGTCAACCGCCTTCGGCCCGTCCCGGCAGCGGTGGGGGATGCTGCGTTGACACCCCGGGGATGATTGCTTATTCTGGCGGCGCAATTCTGAATTTAAACCTCGTTTCATCGTGCTCCAGGGACTATGAAACCCCAAGCGATCAAGTGCCCTTCATGCGGGGCCACCCACGACGTACGCAATCCCGGCATCGTCACGGTGGTCTGTGAATACTGCGGTAACGCCGTCTATTGGGACGCGGACAAAATCAAGGACGCCGGACGGCAGTCGATCCTTCCGGAGGGGTTTACGCGGCTTTTTCGCGGGGCCACGGGCCGGCTTGAAAAGCGGCGTTTCACGGTGCTGGGGCGGGTACGCTACAGTTTCGGCAAGGGGTTCTGGGACGAATGGTTCCTGTCCTTTGCCGATGAAACGATCGGATGGCTGACTGAGGACAACCATGAGCTGGCGCTGCAGCGACGATTGCAGATCAAGACCGCCCCGGCCCTGGAGACACTGAAACCAGGGCGCAAATTTAAAGCCCGTGACATCGACTTCATCATCCGGGAGGTGGGCCGGGCCGAGTGCACCGGCGTCGAGGGCGATCTGCCCATCGCTGTCCAAACGGGCGAAAGCTATGCCTTCGCTGACGCCGCCAGCTCGGACGGCCGTTATATATTGGGGATCGAATACGATGCCGACCCGCCCACCGTTTTCGTGGGGCGCTGGCTGACTTACGCCGACCTGACCCTGGACGACGAAGGGCTCGACTGGTAGCCATGGACAAAGCACACGCCGGCGCGACCCGGGGGCGCGAGCGCCCGGCCTATCAACCCAGGAACATCCGCTGCGAGGGCTGCGGGGCCGGCCTGAGTGTCAAGGACGAACGCGCCGAACTGGTGGTCTGCGAGTACTGCGGCAGCCATCTTGACGTTTCGGCCACCGAGCGCAAGGTGGTGGGCCGCAAAACCGACAACCAGCCGTTTTTCCCCTTCCGGCTGGGGGACGCCTTCCATTACCAGTCGGCGCGTTTCGAAGTGATCGCCCGCCTGGCGTTTATCGAGGATGGCGACGTCGCCGAGATGACCCGCGAGTACCTCCTCTATCACCCCCGGCGGCCGAGCCGCTGGCTGGGAGAATACCAGGGCAACTATAGTATGACCGCGACCTCTCACGTCATGCCGCAGAAGGATCCCTTCAATACCAGCCGCGGCGGCAAGCTCAAAACCCACGACGGCAAAGCATGGGTCTGTGAAGGGCGGGGCACCTACGAACTCCACTACGTGGACGGCGCGCTGCCCTGGATCGCTTCGGTGGGCGACCGCGTCGATTACGCCGAGTTCGTCGAGGAATCCGGAACGGGGCGGATTTACGAAGCCCAGCGCATTGCCAACGAAATCGAATACGGCCGGGGGCGGCGGCTGGACCTGGAGACGGTGCGCCGGGCCGCGCGCAAGTCCGATCTGGGAAAAACCCTCAAGCCGAAGGCCAGCGAGGATGCCGCCGTGGCCCGGCGACGCTACGTCCAGATGATGTCGGCGGCGGCCCTGGCCCTGGTGGTCAACGTGCTGGCGGCGGTATTCTGCTATCTGGCCGGAACGGAAGTACTGAGCGAATCCTTCAGCGCCGCGGAGCTGACCGAGGGGGCCTATTCGGAGGCGTTCCGCGTGGCCGGCAACGGGGCGGCCGTGCGCATCAACGCCCGCACCGGGCTCTCCAACGCCTGGATGACCCTGGAGGCTGCCCTGGTGCGTGAAGACGACATGATGGTGCACCAGTACGAAAGCAACATCGAATACTACCACGGCCGTTCCGGGGGTGAAAACTGGAGTGAAGGCAGCCGCAACAAATCGGTGATGGTGCGTGTTCCCGACGGGGGCAACTATCGCCTCTTTGTCATGGCCGTCAGCGCCAAGGGCAATGCCAACCGGGCTGAACGGGCCCTGCACGGCGCCCGCATGGTCGTGACCGACGAAGCCCAGCCCTGGGGCAAGTTTGCCGTGGCTGCCGGGATCAGTTTTTTCGTGCTGATCATCACGGCCGTGCTCTACGGAAAATGGAAACAGGAAGACGAGGATTAACGCCCGATGCCCTTTCTGCGAATCGCCTTTATCACCCTGGTCGCCGGCAGCACCATCTGGGCGGCAGCCGCCACGATTCGAAAAACAGGGATTCCCAACGTGCGTCACCCCCAGGGTATCAGCCTGCGGGAAGAAAGCATTCAGGGGCGGCGGGCCGGCGTCTTTCCCGGTATGATGCGTACCCGCACCCATCGCGGCGGGGGGCTGCGCAGCGGTAAATAGGGTCCGTCCCGGAATGGCATCTTGCGGCCCCCGGCCAGTGGTCTCAGGTGTTTGGAATCTTCGGTGCCGATGGACCACGCATCGCTTGGCGACGACAGCCACGCCGTCGGCATCAAAATCGTTGCCGTCGGCTGAACACCGATCGCCCTGCGCATCCGATGTGAAATCCTACCGCAGGGCGGGAGGCCGAGCCTTAAGCGACCCTTTCGCCATGGATCCGTTTTAATTGCCAGCAAGGTCCTGCGGGGCCCTGGCCAAAATGAAAACCTCTTGCCAAGGAAGCATTGCATGACGACCGAAACCCATATCGTCAATTTTGTCCTGACCCTGGTGTACTCCACCGTGGGGCTGGCCGTATTCGCCGTGGCTTTTTTCATCTTCGAAAAGATCACGCCGTTTTCGATCCGCAAGGAGATCGAAGAAGATCAGAACACGGCCCTGGCCATTATCTTCGGCGCGGTCCTGATCGGGTTGGCGATCATTATCGCGTCGGCCATTGCCGGCTGATTGGATGAACGGATGACGGAGACGTGCCGGGCGTTGCCGGCCCGGTCGGGGGGCAACCGCTCGACGGCCGCGCCTGATGCGCCCCGCCGCGAATTGGCGGGCATGCCCTGGCCCCCGATTCATCCGTCCTCCCCCTTGGCGTCATGCAGACCACCAATCCCATAGCGGACCGGCCGTCCCGGAACGCAAGCATCATTCTGCTGGCCTCGGTCTTTCTCGTGGCCGGATGCGGTCTGGTTTATGAATTGGTTGCGGGCGCGGTCGCTAGCTATATCATGGGCGACGCCGTCACCCAGTTTTCGCTGGTGATCGGCGTCTTTCTGTGCGCCATGGGCCTCGGCGCCTACCTGGCCAAGTTCTTCAACGGCGACCTGTTGCGCACATTCGTCGAAATCGAGATCTGGATCGGACTGGTCGGCGGCATTTCCTCGGTGGCCATGTTTGCCGTGAGTGCGCTGGCGGCCCCCATCTTCCCGGTTTTCTTCTTTGCGCTGTGCACCCTGATCGGGGTTCTGATCGGCATCGAAATTCCCCTGCTGATCCGGATCCTCAGGGCGCGCGCGCCGGTGAGCGAGGCGCTGAGCCACGTTCTGGCCCTCGATTATTTCGGCGCCCTGGCCGGGGCCATCCTGTTCCCGCTCCTGGTGCTGCCCTACCTGGGACTCAGCCGGTCATCCCTCGTCTTCGGGCTGATGAACCTCGGGGTGGCGGCCATCGGCCTGGCGCTGGTAAAAGGGAAACGGGTCGGGGCCTATCTGCGGCTCGCCACGGTTGTCGTCTTGCTGGGGGCGACGCTGGTTTTCTCGGGGCGCCTGGTCGGTTTCATGGAGGATCTGCTCTATCAGGACAGTATCGTCTACGCCCGTTCGACCCCCTACCAGCGCATCGTCCTGACGCGCTGGCGCGAAGACGTCCGGCTCTATCTCAACGGCAACATTCAGTTCAGTTCGGTCGACGAGGCCCGCTATCACGAAAGTCTGGTCCTGCCCGCCATGGCGGCCTGCCCCCGGCCGGCGACCGTACTGATCTTGGGTGGCGGCGACGGAATGGCCGCCCGGGAGGTGTTCAAATTCGCAAGCGTGCAGCGGGTGGTCTTGGTGGACCTCGACCCGGAGATGACGAGGCTCGGCCGGGAACGCCCCGAGCTCGTCGCGCTGAACCGAGGTGCCCTCAGGGACCAGCGTCTCGAGGTGGTCAACAAGGATGCCTTCAACTATGTGGAGGACAGCCGGGAATTCTTCGACGTGATCGTCATCGACCTGCCCGACCCCAACAGCGAGGCCCTGGCGAAACTATACGCCACGGCCTTCTATCGTCTCTGCGCCCGGCGGCTGGCGGAAGGCGGCGTGATCGTGACCCAGGCGACCTCGCCCTTTTTCGCCCCCGAAGCCTTCACGTGTATCCTGAATACCATGGCCGCGGCCGTGCCTCCTGAGGCCCCCTCCGGTGCACTCCATCCGCGGCCTTACCACGTCAACGTGCCCTCTTTCGGTGAGTGGGGGTTCGTCCTGGCCAGCCGGCGGCCCGTTCGCCCCGATGCTCTCGATGTGGTCGTACCCGCCCGGTTTCTGAATACAGCCACCCTGCGGGCCATGTTCGTCTTCAGTCGGGACATGCTGCCCGATCGCGAAGTGGCCGTCAACCGCCTGGATCATCCGGTGCTCTTTGAATACTACAAACGCGGCTGGTCCCGGTTCCATAAGTAGGCGGTACCAGGGGGCGGGTTTCCGCTCTTGGCACCGCCCTGCGGACCGCCTTCCCTCATATCTGACACCCGACGCCTGACACCGGTTGCTGCGCTTGAGGTTTCAGTGCTCAGAATTCAGGCGTCAACACCGACCCACGGACCGCTTTTCCTGACACCCGAAACCTCTACCTGGACCTCTGTTAAAGACCAAAAGATCCGGCGGGCGAGGCTGAATTGACATCGATTTGGGGGGGTGTTAGCGTTTTTAAAACTGGATCGGCGTGACCGAACCGCGACACACAACCATTGACCCGTGAATGCGGTCTGCTGCGCGGGCCGGGACGGAGGAGACACCATGGACCTGTGGGACAAAGTCAAAGGTCAGTTTATCGATGTCATCGAGTGGGTGGACGACACGGGTGACACCCTAGTGTGGAAATTCCCGCGGGAGGGCAATGAAATCAAAAACGGGGCCCAACTCATCGTTCGTGAAAGTCAGGCGGTGGTTTTCATGCATGAAGGGGAGATCGGCGATGTTTTCGGACCGGGCCGGGTCGAGCTGACCACCCGCAACATCCCCGTCCTGACCACCCTCAAGAGCTGGAAGTACGCCTTCAACGCGCCCTTCAAATGCGATGTCTTCTTCGTATCCACCCGACAGTTCACCGACCTCAAATGGGGCACCAAGAATCCGATCATGCTGCGCGATCCGGAGTTTGGCCCGGTGCGGCTGCGCGCTTTCGGTTCCTACTGCATCCGCGTGAACGACCCTGCCGCCTTTATCCGTCAGATCGCCGGCACCGATACGCATTTTCAGACCGACGAGATCACCGGTCAGCTGCGCAACATTCTGGTGAGCCGTTTTGCCGACGCCCTGGCCGAATCCAAAATCCCCATGTTGGACCTGGCCGCCAGCTACAACGAAATGGGTGCTCTGCTGGGGAGTAAGCTGCAGCCCGAGTTCGACGAGTACGGCACGGGCCTGACCAAGTTCCTGATCGAAAACGTCTCCCTGCCCGACGAGGTGGAGGAAGCCCTGGACAAGCGCACCAAGATGGGGCTGGTGGGCAACCTCAGCCAATACACCCAGTTCCAGACGGCCGAGGCCATCGAGGCCATGGCCGAAAATCCCAACACGGGCAGCGGCGCCATGGGCATGATTGCCGGTGTCGGCATGGGCAACGTCGTGGGAGGGGCCATGACGGGAGCCGCCCAGAACCAGCCGGCGGCACCCTCGGCGGGTTCTCCACCGCCGCTGCCCAACCAGGTGCAATGGTTCGCCGCGATCAACAACCAGCAGGCCGGCCCCTTCACGCCCGATCAGCTCCAGCAGATGATCGCCCAAGGGCAGATCGACCGCGAAACACTGGTCTGGAAGCAGGGCATGGCCGGATGGGAGAAGGCCGGCGGGGTTACGGATCTGACGGAATTTTTCAGCGCGGTGCCCCCGCCGCTGCCGTCGGGCTGACGACACCGGCGGCTTTGAAGGCGCGCCGCGCCCGGTCAATCGCTTCGTTGCCCTAAGTGATGCCGTTTCCAGCGCAATCGACGCCGGTATTGCAGGCCATGAGGTGATAGACCGCATCGCGGATATCCGCCAGGCTGAAGGGCTTGGCCTTCAGCGGGAGGCCGGCCCGGACGATTTCTTGCGCCGCCGGGGTGGTCGGATCGCCGGTGATGAAGATGCAGCGCTGGTGGAGCCCCGAAAACTGACGAACGGCGCGCTGGTAGAATTGCCATCCGTCCATGATGGGCATGTCGACATCCGAGACGATCACGGCAAAATAGTCCTTGCGGATCGCGGCCAAGGCTTGCATGCCGTTCGCCGCGGTGTGAACGCTGCCGTCCCGACTCAGGATCGTCGCCAGCAGCGAAGCAATCGGCGCCTCGTCCTCGACAACCAGGATATTTTCCTGCCAGACCGGCGGGATGGACCGGATGGCGGCATTCCAGTCCTTGTGGGGTACAATCCTCGCGAGATGTTTCTCGATGTACCGCATGTGTTGCTGGACGCGGGGTGCCAGTCGGACCAACTCCGGACATTGGCTTTTCAACGTGTCCACCACGTAGCGAAACAGATCGTTCCACTCTGACCGCTCGGTTTCGATGACTTTGTCGATCAGGGATTCCCATCGGGGGCATTCACGGTCGAGATATTCCTGGAGGACCCGAAGGGGGGCCTCGGCGCGCCGGATCGTGGTCCGATCGAGCTGTATGGTTTCCGGTAGGGCTTCGGAGCGCAGGCAGCATTCCAGTGCTTTTTCGAGGTAGGCCGCATGCCGGGCCTCCTCCTCGCTGAGCTGTGCGAAAAAGCGGGCGGCGGCGTTATTTTCATCGGACGCACAATTAGCGCTGGCAGCGTAGAGGCGACCGGCCCACTCTTCCATACCGATCAGCCAGGCAATGATTTTTTCCATCCCGATTGACTTCCCGAACGAGGTGCACTGCAGTAAGAACGGCCGATGGTGGAGACCATGAGTCATTAAAGTGATATTCGGGAACGTTTTGTCAACTCGATCATGGCCAGACGGCTGTACCGAAGACTTGACAAACCGTCGCCGGAAAGGATTCTATAAGCCATCACTTCAGCGGGCGCCGTGCGGTCAGCGGGACGGCGTACACCGTTTAAAGCCAAGCAATCAAAGGTTAACGCCAAGCAATCAAAGGAGCCGACCGCTATGGAAACAACCCTGCAGGAGGGAATGGAATTCGAATTTACTTACCAGGTGCCCGAAGATAAGACGGTTCCCCGTCTGTATCCGGAGTTCGAGGAGGGCCGGCAGATGCCCGACGTTTTCGCCACCGGTTATCTGGTCGGGCTTTTCGAGTTCGCCTGCATCAAGTTCATCAACGCGCATATCGACTGGCCCCGGCAGCAGACGGTGGGAATTCACGTCAATGTGAGCCACACGGCGGCCACGCCCCCGGGCTTCACGGTCACGGTACGGGGGCGCCTGGAGAAGATCGACGGGCGTAAGCTTGGTTTTGCCCTGGAGGCCCACGACGGACTGGATGCCATCTCTAAAGGGACCCACGACCGCTTCATCATCGATGCCGCAAAATTCAACGCCGGTGTGGCGAAGAAAAAAGCATCGGTTTGATATCAATCCGGGTGCGGCCAGGGGCTGTCGTTCACTTCCTCGGTGAAATAGCAAAAGCGGTTCCACTCGAATTCGCGTTTGGATATGGGGCAGCGCAGCCGAACCTTACGCTCGCTGAGTCCGATGACTTCCCAATCCCCGCGTCGGGGACCGTCTTCGATATAGATCTTCTGCCCGATTTCAAATGGGTAGGGCCTGAAGAGGGTGACCGTTGCCGTCGACATCTGGGCTTCCTTTCACGGGTTGTGCGGTTTCAGGTTCCCATTGATTCCATCATGTCCTGGAAATTCTCCACCGGCGCGCCGAGGGCATCCGCCATGCGGTCCATGAAGTTGAACAGGGCCGTTACGGCAATCGCTTCGAAAATCTCTTCCTGGTTGCACCCCAGTGCTTCCAGGTGGCGGATGTCGTCAGCAGTCACCTTGTAGGCATGGCGGGTCGTTTTCTCGGCCAAGCAGAGAAGGGCCCGGGTCTTTTCGTCCACCAGGGGACAGTTGTCGACATCATTGATGATTTGCTGCACTTCTTCCCGGGTGAACCCTTGCGCCATGGCCATGGCGCTGTGTGCGTCCACTCAGTAGGCGCAGGCGTTGAGTTTGGATACATGGGCGGCGATCAGTTCCTTGGTGCCGCGGGGAAGGGCATGATCTTCGACCATCAGCCGTTTGACATAGGTAACGATGGGCTCCAAAAGATCGGGGCGGATGCTTTGGGCCACGAACACTTTGGGCACCATCATGAACATTTCCTCGAGGGTGGCATAGGCGGCCTTGAGGTTTCCCTGGGCCGCTTCCGGTTCGACGGTCTTGAGATGGTAAGTCATGGGTGCTCCTTTCGCTGATTTCGCAATTTTAGCGCTGAAGGATAAGTACTGATACGATAAACACGAAATGCAGGAACGCGAGACGGGTAATGCAGCGGCGGCCTGCCGGGTTTCCAAGCGCCGGCGTTCGTGTTATGAACGCCCGCATGCTCTTAAGGATATTTGCCAATGCCGCTGTCCTCACCGGTCTGTTTCTGTTGGGCCGTGTCATTTGCCAGGCGCTTGCCGGCGGTCTGGCGGCGCAATACCCGGCCCTGCCGGCGGGTCTGGCCGGACGCGGTCTCTTCGTGCTGGGCCTTAGCCTGCCGGTGCCCATGCATGTCATTGCGGTGGGTTTGTTTCTGCAGAAGAAATGGCTCAATCGACGCTGGGCCCGGGCCGCCTGGTGGGCGGTCGTCTTTTCCGGTTGCTGGCTGGGGGCCGCCCTCCTGGCCCAACTGATGTTGTTCTAGCCTGAGCCTCAAGTTTCCCGGGCGCTCATCCCCCCTGCGAAAGCACGCCCTGACAGGCCGTGCTGGCCAAGAGGCGGTTTTGTGCTTACTGTAAATTTTAAGGTTTATGTATGTAAGCCCTGAGCTATAAGTCCCGCCCATACAAAACCGCTGTTCGCCTTTTGCAGACCGCGCACCGATTGCCCACTGGCTTCATAATGATCAGCCTGAAAGGAGAGCATGTATGCTGCAGAAATTTGTCATCTCCCACGACAAGAACCGAAACCGCTTTGCGATTCGTGAAATGGCCGTCATCGACAAAAATTTGGGCAACAAGGACCCGTCGCGGCTGCGCGACGAGGACTACGCCTTTCTATGCGAGGAATCCTACAGTGGAAGCCGGATCAGTGCTTCGATCGATCGCGGTTTGGACGATCTGGTGGCCACGTTGCGCACGCCGAATTTTTTCCCGATCCGTACCTATGCCGTCAAGATCGCGGAATCGGTGATGGCCCTTCACGATTCGGACGAACGTCGTCGTACGGCCCTCGTGTTCGACGACCGTGACTTGATGGGCGCCGATACCGCTCAGTAGGCGCGACCATCAAACCCATCAGCCGGCCCAGGCCGATTTATGCGCCCATTTTGAATCACTGTCGCGGCCTTGACGGCGGCTGCACCGCCGCAACACAGGCACGGTGGGGCTGGTCTGATTCCAAAGCCGCCTTTTCCGAATCCACCAAGGTGCGGATCTTGCCCGCACCATTCAAACACCGAGCGATGCAACCCATCGCACCAGGCGTCAGATCTTGCCGCGCTCGGTGGCCATGTTGATATAGGTCTCCACGGTATTGCCGGGTGGGATATAGCGATCGCCGTCGTCCTTTTGTTTGAGCACCATGGCCTCGGTGGGGCAGTCGGTGATGCACAGCCCGCAGCCGATGCAGCGCTCGAGGTCCACTGTGGCCACGTCATCCACCGCAATCGCGTCCATCTGGCAACGTTCCATACACGTTTCGCAAGCCGTACAATCCTCGGCAATCACTTCGGCGTAGTAGTTGGTATGCACGGCCAGGGCCGGTTTGTCTAGCGTGCGCATGTTTTTGAGCACCTGGCAGCAGCAGCCGCAGCACATGCAGATGTTGATCGGCTTCTGGGAGTTTGACGGCTGGAGCACCAGCCCGGCGTCTTCACCGCGCTTGAGAAGGTGCAGCGCCTCTTCCTGGGATATTTCCCGCCCCAGACCGTTCTGCTCGTAGTAATAGGCGCCGCTGCCGAAAGTCAGGCATGCCTCCAGGGGCTTGTCGCATCCCTCACCGACCATGGCGTGCTCGCGCCGGCAGATGCAGGGCGCCACGACGATCTTGGACTGCCGTCGGACGATTTCCTCGGCCGCCTCGTAAGGGGTCACGCTCATTTCGGCGTTGACGCTCTGGCTCACCGGAATGACCCGCAGTTGTTTGGTCTTCAGGTCGGTCCACCCCTTTTTCATCAGATAGGGAATATATTCGTTCACATCCCGGATCAGGTCTTCATCCAGGTCGTTGACGTGGTATTCCCAGATGCCGACCACGAACTGGGCCGCCATATAGGTGTTTTCGCCGTTTTTGGCATTCCGGAAGATCAGGCCCTTGCGCGACATCGCCTCCAGGGCGGGGGCCAGGGTTTCAGCGTCCTGATCGAGCCTGGCGGCAATGGCCTCGCACGGCTCGGGCATCATTCCCAGCCCAATGGCAATCTCCGCCTCTTCCGCCGTGAACAGGCGCTTGAGGATGCGCAGTTCCACCCCGGTTTCGGTTCTTGGATAGCCGGCCGGTAAATTGTCCAGATGTTCGGCCAAAAGCTGATAAACGTCGGTCATGGCGTCCCCCTGTAATCAATGGTTTAAGCGATTATTTGGTATTGTGGCACTGATAGCACTTGTACCGGCATTTGAATAGTGGCATAAACGCCTAAAAGCGTTCCAATCAGGCCACAAGGGGCAATCTCTGGATTCAGGATTCAGGTGCCGGGTCTCAGAAAAGCCGGTTCAAGGTTCGCTTTGGCCAACTGAAACCTGGACACTGAAACCCTGGAGTTTTTGGCGGTTTCGTGAGTCAGGTGTCAGGCAAGGCGATGCGCGGTTCGGCAATGACGCCTGAAATCTGAACACTTGTATCCCCTTGGCAGTGCCTGACATTGTCGGCACCTGCGGCCGGATCATTTATCGCACCCCTGACTTTCAGGAGGAAGCATGCCCCATATCACTTTTCTGGCGGCGGACGGTTGCCTTTTTTCGGGCATCGCCGGGCTGGTCGATGCTCTCGCAATTGCCGATCTGTGGCACCAGTCCATGCGGTGGGGCCATGACGCCCCTTTGTTCAAGACCGAAATCGTCAGCCTGGACGGGGGGCCGGTCAAAGCCCAGGGCGGCATCGAAGCCCGGCCCCATGGCCGGCTGGCCGACGTGGGGCCGACCGATTTCATCGTGATCCCGCCGCATCTGCCCGTATCCGAGACGCCGCCGGGGGAATTAAACGATTGGGTGGTGGCGCGCCATCGACGGGGCACACCCGTCGGGGCCATGTGCACGGGGGTGTTCACCCTTGCGGCCACCGGCCTGCTGGACGGACGGCGGGCAACCACCAACTGGCACTTCGCTCGTCTTTTCAGAAAACGTTTTCCGCAGGTCGACCTGCAGCCTGATAAGATGCTTACCGCTGACAGCGGTCTGATCTGCACCGGTGCGGCAACGGCCTTTTTTAAACTGGCGCTTCATCTGATCGAGTCTTTCGGCACGCAGGAGCTGGCTGCGGTTTGCGCCAAGGCGCTCCTGGTGGATCCCGCCCAGGACCGGCAGTCGCCTTACGCCATTCTGGATTTCAGGCACGATCACGGTGATCCGGTCGTGGCTGCGGCCCAGGTCTGGATGGAAGCCAACTACGCCGGCGACGTCACCATCGACGGGGTGGCTGCACAGGTGGGTGTCAGTCCGCGGCATTTCAAGCGGCGATTCAAAAGGGCCACGGGCGAAACACCCCTGGGTTATCTACAGCGGGTGCGGATCGAAGCGGCCAAGAAGCGCCTCGAAACCACGCGGGAGTCCATGAACACGATTACCTGGAAGATCGGTTACGAGGATAGCAGTTCCTTCCGGCGGCTGTTCAAAAGGTCGACCGGTCTTTCACCGCGGGAATACCGCGACAAATTTGCACGGGCGGCAGCACAGGGCTGAGGCCGTCCGCGGTTTAACGGGCCTCTTTGAGTCTGCGTTCCTTCAGATACCGCTGGAGAAAGCGGTGGATGATATAGGGGATGTCGTGTTCGTCGATGATGCGCCGCGTGCTGAATGAGTCGGCCAGTCCTTCGAGCATGTTGCCCATTTTGTCGAAGTAAAAGGTGTAGATCGATCGGCCCGCATCGCCCGTGGTCTGGCCAGGCTTTTCAAAATCGATTTTGCCCAGCAGTTGTCTCTCCTTCGTGCGGACCATGCCGAAACGGACGGTGATGGGCAGGTCCATGACGGACCAGGCCATCTCCCGGGCCTGGATGGCGCCGATCTTCAATTCGCTCAGTTTGGCTTTCTGGACCAGTTGGTCACAATGCTGGCCGAACTGGACGAATTTGAGCTTGTAGTGGCGGTAGTCCTCCATGATGGTTTTGATCTTGATCAGCTCGCTGGATGCCATGTCAAAGGCCTTTTGTGCGCGGTGATGATGGGTTGCGCCTGCACCGACCCGCTTGGCTTTGCCGCGGCAGGTTCGGCAGGGCGGGTAAGGGTGTATCGGACGGATTCGCTGCGGCGGGGGCCCGCCTCCGCGGGCAGGCCCCTGTTGCCGCGTGGCGTGACGTCAATGGCTCGTTCAGCCGGCTTTTTCCGCCGCGACCTTCTTCAGTTTGTCGTTGGCCCAGATGGCCACTTCGACCCGCCGGTTCAACGCGCGGCCGGCGGAGGTGTCGTTACTGGCGATCGGTTCGTCCTTGCCGAATCCCTGCGCATCCAGACGGAGCGCATCGACGTTCTGCGTCACCAGATAATCGGCCACGGTCTGGGCCCGGCGCCGCGAAAGCCCCATGTTGTACTCCGCCGTGCCGGTGGAATCGGTGTGGCCGGCCAGCAGGATATTGGTGTCCTCGTATTTGTTGAGGATCGTTGAAAGCTGGGCCAATTCGGCTTGTGAGTCATACTTGAGATCGGCCCGGTTCACGTCGAAGAGGATACCCGAATCGAACGTGATCTTGATGCCCTCGCCGATGCGTTCGACCCGGGCGCCGGCGATGTCGCGTTCGATTTCTTCGGCCTGCTGGTCCATGTAGCGGCCGATGAAGGCACCGGCCACGCCGCCCACGGCGGCACCGATCAAAAGACCGGCGGCCGTGTTGCCCGAGGCGGCGCCGATTAGCCCGCCGGCCGCCGCACCGGCACCGGCGCCGATGGCGGCGCCTTTTTGGGTGCGGTTCCAATCGGCGCAACCCACGGTTGCGGCCAGAAAGGCGATGACCACAGCCCATATGAGGATTTTTTTCGTCATTGGGTGCTCTCCTTTGCAAGAAAATAGCAGACCGACGTATCCATGGGGAATGGCGGTTACACGCTGTTATTTTAGCCGCCTCGGCGGCGTTTATCAACCTTAGTGGTCAAAGCCCTCTTGACCGTCGGGGCTTCGGGCGGGGACGCGTTACCTGAAATGCCGGGCTAAAAAGGGGCGTGCCGTAAATTGGACCGATCGAATCCGGACGGGCCTGCTGGTCGTTTACAAAGGCCCGGCCGGAATACCAACCTTTGGGGTTCAAAATGGCACGGACGGCTGCACTCGTCCTTCCTTGCGGATTGGTGGCCAAAGTTGAAATTTGCCTTATCCTCTGCCAAACAAGGGGAGGCTCCAGCGCAGACCGGAGGAATCAGAGTCCCTGGACGTACCATGTCACTTAAAACCGCTTACAGGCGATGACCAAGCGCAGCCACCCAACAACACGGCCGTTTCGGATGGGTTCCGCCAAGCACACGGGCTCGTCCGAACCAGTCGGCCCGGCCAAGCCGCCTAAAGCTGAACGCTCCCGCCGGGGACGAGCGATCCGTCTGCTCTGGCGCGGGGCGCTTTCGATAGGCCTGGTGGGCCTGGCGGTCAGCCTTGCCCTCGTGCTGCCCTGGCGCTGGCTGGCGCCCCCGACGACGGCTTTCATGCTGCGCACCCAACTGGCCACCGGCAAGGGCATCACCTACCGCTGGGTTTCCTGGGAAGCGATCTCGCCCCATCTGCCGATCGCCGTGGTTGCGGCGGAAGACCAGAAGTTTCCCCGGCACCGCGGTTTTGACTTCGACGCCATCTTCAAGGCCACCCGTGAGCGTCGGGCCAGGATGCGCGGTGCCAGTACGATTTCCCAGCAGGTGGCCAAAAACCTCTACCTCTGGCCGGGAAGGAGCCTGGTGCGCAAAGGCCTCGAAGCCTGGTTCACGGTGCTGATCGAAACGCTCTGGCCCAAGCGGCGCATTCTCGAAATTTATCTGAACGTGGCCGAGTTCGGACCGGGTATTTACGGGGTGGGCGCGGCCAGCGAGAATTTTTTCCACCGACCCCCTTCCAAACTGAGCCGCCGCCACGCGGCGCTGCTGGCGGCCGTGCTGCCGAGCCCCGGGCGGATGTCGGCGGCCCGTCCGTCCGCCTATGTCAACCGCAGAGCGAGGGAAATCGATGCCTGGACCGTGAAACTGGGTGGACCACGCTACCTTTCCGACCTATAGTGTGCTCCACGGGGTTGAATATGCCTGGACGCGATGGAGATCCCTGACGTCGTCGCGTCCCCTCAACGAAAGGCGCCGAACATGAACCGCAAGACCAAAATCGTGGCGACCATCGGGCCCGCCTCCAACACCCGGCCGATGCTCGAGAAACTCGTGGAGGCCGGCATGAACGTGGCCCGCCTGAATTTCTCCCACGGATCTTACGAAGAGCACGTGGAGGTCATCCGCGCGATCCGGTCGATCTCCCGCACGCTGAGCCGGCCAATCGGTATTCTGCTGGATCTTCAAGGCCCCAAAATCCGGGTGGGCAAGCTCGAAGGCGGCGAACCCGTGCGGCTCAAGCGCAATCAGCCCTTTGCCATCACCAACCGCGACGTGGTCGGCACCGTCGAAATGGTTTCCACCACCTACCGTGAACTGGTTTCCGACGTCCGTCCGGGCGACACGATCCTTCTGGACGATGGCCTGATCCGGCTTCAGGTGGACAAGGTCCGGCCGCGAACGGTGGAATGCCGGGTGGTCACCGGTGGCTGGCTCAAGGAAAAAAAGGGAATCAATCTTCCCGGGGTCAACGTGTCGGCCCCTTCGCTCACGGACAAGGACCGGCGCGACGTCAACTTCGGCATCAAAAACGGCGTGGACTTCTTCGCCCTTTCGTTCGTGCGCACGGCCGACGACCTTCGGCAGATCAAAGCCATTCTGAAAAAGCAGGGGGCGGTCATCCCGGTGATCGCCAAAATCGAGAAACCCGAGGCCGTCGACAACCTGGATGCCATTCTCGAGGTCGCCGACGGTATCATGGTGGCCCGCGGTGACCTGGGCGTCGAACTGCGCCCCGAGCAGGTGCCGACCATCCAGAAGCGTATCATCCAGGCCGCCACCAGCTGCAACCGGCCGGTGATCACGGCCACCCAGATGCTCGAGACCATGAGCACCAATCCGATTCCCACCCGGGCGGAAGCCTCGGACGTGGCCAATGCCATCATCGACGGCACCGACGCCGTCATGCTCTCCGGGGAGACCGCTTCGGGTCGCTACCCGCTCAAAGCCGTGCGCATGATGGCGCGTATCGCCCGCGAGGCCGAAAGCTCGCCCTTCATGCGCTACAACATCCCTTACGATCGCGATCCGGACGACCTGGTGACCCATGCCGTGTCACAGTCCGCCGTGAACGTTCTGCATGAAATCGACGGCCGCTGCATCGTGGCCTTCTCGGCCTCCGGCAAGACCTCCAAGCAGATCTCCAAGCAGCGGCCGGCCGAACCGGTTTACGCCTTCACCTCCAACAAAGCCATCTACAACCGCCAGTCCATCCTCTGGGGCGTCACCCCCAAGTACATCCCGGACATCGACGGCGCCCAGCGCCTGATCGCCGGCAGCGAAAACCTTTTGCTGGAGAAGAACCTCGTTGCCAAGGGCGACCTGATCGTGCTCGTCATCGGCATGGGGCTCAAGGAGGGATCCACCAACGTGATCAAGATCCACCGCGTGGGGTATGAAGACTA
>JAAUYD010072485.1_pt1 | contig 24253 bp, 18 predicted proteins | sample 7278101 | NCBI WGS metagenome assembly JAAUYD01 (sample SAMN14350128, study PRJNA611818) | marine sediment metagenome | isolation source: surface marine sediment (0.6m) | place: French Polynesia: Moorea | collected 2018-08
CGGCAAGCCTAATCATATGAAAAACGGTAATAGTATCGATTTTCATGTTTAGTAATTTTTCTTTGATGCCATCTTCCACCTTGTCGGCATCATGCTCTTGCCGGCGCATTGTATGAACAATTTCTTTGACAATATTGCGCTGTTTTTCGGAATATGTTTTGAAATATTTTCTGGCTTCCAGCACCAGGCGGCACATCTCTTCGACGGGATCCATCACTGCGTCTACGAGTAAAAAAAAGTCTTTCTCAAGAACCTCCGGTATTCCTGGCTCGGATCTGTAGGAAAGCCAGTCTAGAGCTTCTTCAACCGCATCCAAAACCTTGTCTTGCTCCCGTAAATATCGAAACAACTGAAATTTATCCACCGGCATCAAGGTCCCTTTGGGCAGGTGGCCGCGGATGCGTCGCTTTATAGAGTCGGCTTCACTTTCCAGCTTGTCGACGTCAAGCCTAAATTCCTCGAACGCCTCGCACTGGTCTGTAATGTGGCATTCAATGGCTTGTTGAAAAGCCCAGGCGCACTCTTTTACTTTTTCAGCATGCTCCTGCAATCCCTCGAACGGGGATGTCATAAATAGAGAAATAAAAGGTAACCGCATAATACCTCCATCTTTACCCTGTCGATTGTAAAATTTTAATCTTCGGCTTTGTCTGCATCAGATGATCAATTCAAGCATCTTGAAAATGATCATACTGGTGGCGGCCGCCGCAGGGACAGTAAGGATCCAGTACGACATTATCTGAAATACAACACGGAAGTTAACCGCTTCAATACCGCCGGCCAAACCTACGCCCAGAACGCCTCCGACCGCAGCATGGGTTGTGGAAACTGGAAGTCCGAGCTTGGAAGCAATTAAAACCGTCGAGGCGGCAGCAAAGTCAACGGAAAAACCGCGGGTATTGGTCAATGATGTTATTTTGGTGCCAATGGTATCCATGACGCGGTAGCCTGCCATGCTGATCCCGCAGGCGATGCCAATGCCGCCAAATAAAAGAAGAAAAACGGGCACCGGGACCTGAGAGCCGACGCTGCCAGTTTTGACCAAAAAATAAATCACTGCCAACGGACCAATGGCATTGGCAACATCATTTGCTCCCTGAGCCAACGCTACGTAACAGGATGTACCGATTTGTATTTTACGGAAAACTTCTTCGACACCACTGCCGGTGCTATCCATGGGGATAAATCGGCGTAATAAAAGCATACCCAAATAACCTACTGGAGATGCAATAATGAATGCCACTAGCAGGGCTGCCCATGACTCAATGGCCAGTTTTTTGCCCAAAGGTGTTTTGAATAAAAATGACAGAACGATGATAAACACGGCTAGCCCAATGAAGGCTGGCGACAATTTCAGTGCCTTTATGAAGGATTGTTTTTTGGTGAGAATCACAATTACGATAATTTTAAACATCACAAAGGCAATGAATAGACTGAAAATCGGCGAGATTATCCAGCTGAAGACTACCGCACCTAGCTTGGACCAGTTTATGACGGCAAATCCGCCAGCCATGATTCCAAAGCCAATCATGGCACCCACGATTGAATGAGTGGTCGACACCGGCAGTGACTTCCAGGTTGCAAAACTTACCCAGAGGGCTGCTGCCAGCAGAGCGGACAGTGCGCCAATCAGGGCTACCTGAGGATCTGTCATGATATCCGTGGAAACGATTCCTTTGCGGATGGTGTTGGTGACATGGGACCCAATGAAAACAGCCCCCAGGACATTCAAAATTCCAGCGATAAAAACCGCTTGACGAATTGTGATCGCCTTCGCCCCCACGGCAGAGGCCATGGAATTGGCGACATCGTTGGCACCGATGTTCCATGCCATATAAAAGCCAAAAAGGTAGCCGACGATCAGTATATAGTATTCAGGTATCATTCAAATCAGATATTGGGCCGACTGTTGCTCCAGAATGCTTTGAGGTATCATATCGATAAACCGGGATGGTCGATCCAGCACCATTCCCAGCATTCTGTCATATACCTGGATCGGATAGGTGAAAATCAGATTTTCCCGAGCCCGGGTGGCCGCAACATACATCAGACGCAACTCTTCTTCGAGATCTTCCTCTTTGGACAAAGCGTGGGCCGAAGGAAAGCGCCCATCCAGTGCCCAGATAATGAAGACGGTGTGCCATTCCAATCCTTTGGCGGAGTGGATCGTGGAAAGCGTCAACCGGTTATCGGCCCGGGAGTCGGTTGCAAATGTATCGCCTATGCTGGTGTTGGGAGGTTCAAGCGCCATATCGGTTAGAAAAAGGGACAGATCACTGTAACGTTCCATAATTGCAAGCAGTTGTTCAAGGTCTTTCGCTCGTTTGGGATGATCGTCATACTTGGCTTTTAAAATCGGTAAATAGTATTTAATAACAGCTTCTCCAAGTTTTGCAAGAGACAGTTGGTGGAGACCGGGAGTCAAGAAAAGTTTTTTAAGTTTTTCTAAGCCCCTGGCAGCGCCGGATTTAAGTTTAACGGACGCGAGGCCGATGTAACCGGATGCTTTTTGCTGAACAGATTCATAGACTCTCTGAGCCGAGACCGGGCCTATTTTTTCAATGAGTAGAAGGATCCTATACCAGCTAATGCGGTCATTGGGGTTGGAAATAACTCGCAGATGAGCCATCACATCTTTGATGTGTGCGGATTCAACGAACTTGAAGCCGCCGACTTTGACAAACGGAATTTGTTCTCGGTTCAATTCAATTTCAAGATCAAATGAATGGTAACCCGCCCGAAACAACACCGCAATTTTATCGAGGGCAATTCCCTGTCGGCAGAGTTGTTGAATTTTGCTGACAACAAACTGAGATTGGCCATTTTCATCGACTGCATCAATTAGTTGGGGTGTCGATCCCCCGGTTATTCGAGTAAAAAGTGTTTTGGAATATTTTTCTTTTGCCTGTTCAATGATCTTATTGGTGAGATCCAAAATAGGCTGGACACTGCGGTAATTTTCTTCCAGGGAAATGATGCGTGTTCCAGGAAACATCTTGGGGAATTGCATGATATTTCTGAAATTGGCGCCTCTGAAAGCATATATGCTCTGGGAGTCGTCTCCGACCACCATGATATTCTCATTGGCACCGGTGAGATTGTAAAGTATATCCGCCTGGATCTTATTGGTGTCCTGGTATTCATCGACCATTATATACCGATAGGATGAAGAAATTCGATTGCGGATATCCGGATATAATTTTAAAAGCTGCTGCAGATAAACCAGGAGATCATCGAAATCGAGAAAATGATGTTCACGCTTGTAGCTTCGATAGCACTGATGAATGTCAATTATTGCTTCCAGATCGGGTTCCAAATGCGGATAGTTGTCGTAAACCACATCCTCAATGGATATCATTTTGTTGACGGCGCGACTAAAAATATTGGCCAGCGTGTGCTTCCGTGGAAATGATCGTTGCTTGGCGACCGCACCTAAATCTTTTCGCAGGATGCCGATCAGCGCTTCAGAATCAACCCGGTCAAGAATGGCAAATCCGGGTTCGAAGCCCATTGCGGAAGCATATTTTCGCAGAATAATGTTGCCAAATGAATGAAATGTACCGCCAGCCACTTTTTCACATCTGCGATCCAACAGCTTGGTTGCCCGCAGAAGCATTTGCTGGGAGGCCTTGCGGGTGAATGTCAGAAGAAGAATGGAGGCAGGAGAAACACCGTTTTCAACTAAATGTGCGACCCGATAAGTCAGTGTTCGTGTTTTGCCGCTGCCAGCTCCTGCAATTACCAGCAGGGGGCCTTCGGTTGATTTGACCGCTTGTAGCTGGGAAAGATTGAGATGCTTTTCATACTGAATACGAAACCTACGGTCACTATTAAAAGGAGAAGATTTCTTTTGCATATGATTGTTTGGAAGGACAGCTCATCAAAACTTCAGTGGGTTGGCCTTCCCGATTCGCTTTCACCCTCCAGTAATATTATTGGCCTTATCATACATGTTACCTTGATTTTGTCAATCTTCCGTTGGATTTCTTTTCTTTATTACTGCTTATATTGACTTTCATAATAATATGTATTACTGTTCATTAGGTCTTCACCTGAGTAGATAAATTTGAAGTAATAGTAGAGGGAGGAATTATCCATGAAGAATTTGCAAAGTCAACTGAAAACCGTTTCCAAATCTTTGGCGGCACTCTCCAAACAAGTTGAGAAGATTTCGAGCCAGGTCGGAAAGACCACAGCGGCAAAAAAATCGACAGCAAGAAAACCGGCAGTGAAGAAGACTGCCGCCAAAAAAACCGCAACGGCCGGTGGCAAAACTGTTCTTGACACGGTATACGATGCGATCAAGAGAAGCAAGAAAGGTGTGACTGTTGCTCAATTAAAGACCAAAACCCAGCTCGATGCCAGGCAGCTGAGCAATGCACTCTACAAACTTTCGAAAAAAGGCATGGTCCAAGCCCCTTCCCGCGGCCTGTACCTGAAGAAATAATATCTACCTGCAGCACGCGGGTCAATCAAAAATAGTCTTCAATCCAAACCTTAGTGTCAGGGGAGATTGAGGACTTTTTTTTGTTGATGTTCATGCAGGAAGGGATGGGAATTTTTTATCGGAATTCATTGATTCAGTATTGCCTATTGTCGAGCAGTTTGGTATGGTATTTGGCTCATTTCATCTTGAGAAAGGACAACCAATGACCAACTATGTGAGTACTGCAGGTCCCTTCCATAATATATGGGATTTTTTTTCCTCAGTTAAACTAACAATCGTGCTCCTTTTGAGCCTGGCCGTTACATCCATCGTCGGCACTCTGATTCCACAAAATGAAGACCCGGCCGCTTATTTTGAAGCGTTCGGGGGATATTTATTCCGTTTATTCAATATCCTTGACCTTTTTGACATGTATCACTCCTGGTGGTTTCAGCTGTTGCTCATTCTTCTGACCATCAACATTATTGTTTGCTCCATCGACCGGATGTCAAGCAATCGACGGATATTATTCGCGAAAAAGCCTTCTTTCAAGCTGCCGAGATTTCGAAATCTCAAACGAAGTGAGAAATTCGATGAACGCCGATCGCCGGAGCAACTTAAAGATATCTACCAGAAGTTGGTAGCCCGCCATTTTCATTCCAGCCATGTTGAACCCACCGAAAAAGGGTTAGCAATCTTTGGTGAAAAAGGCCGCTGGACCCGTTTTGGCGTTTACACGGTCCATTTCAGTGTGGTCTTGCTATTGATCGGAGGCCTGATCGGGTCTATCTTTGGATTTGATGGGTATGTCAACATCCCGGAGGGTGAAAGCACCCAGCGCGTACAGCTGCGCATTAGCGGCGAGACGATTGACCTCGGTTTTGAGATCCGCTGTGAGGATTTTTTTGTCAGCTTTTATGACACCGGAGCTCCGAAAGTGTTTCGATCAAGTTTAACTATTCTTGAAAAAGGACAGACGATATTGAAAAAAGATGTCGTCATGAATGATCCATTGCAGTATAAAGGTATCAGAATTTATCAGTCCAGCTACGGAAAACTTCCGTCAAACGAATGGGTGTTAAGCTTTACCAGCCGCGAATCCGGTAAGGTCTACACCCAAAAAGCCATTGTTGGGCAACCGGTGGTAATCCCGGAAAACCTGGGGAGCTTTGTTATCAGGGACCTGGTGCGCTCATACAAATTCAAAGGTCATGATGTCGGCGACGCTATGATTGGCACTTTGACACCTGTTGATGGAGACCCTATTGAGGTTGCCCTGCCGCTGCGGTTTCCCAGTTTTGACAAGATGCGCAAGGACGGTGTAATGATCGCGGCAGTCGAGAATGTGTCGCGCTTTTATACTGGACTGCAGGTAAACCGTGACCCCGGTGTGTGGGTCGTTTATTGCGGATTTATTCTGATGATCATCGGCTGTTACATCACTTTTTTTATGTCCCATCAGCAAATCTGCGTTGAACTCGTCCAATCCGGAAAAAAAACCGAGGTCATTGTGGCGGGCACGGCCAACAAAAATAAAACCGGGATGGAAGCGAAAATAAGCGGATTTGCTGGTAAACTTGCAAAAATTGAGGAAATATAATGAATAATTCCAGTATATTATCTATAACGACCTTTGTTTACGGTCTGGCAGGATTTTGCTATATCGTTGCTTGGATATTCAAAAAGCCGGCAGTGGGCAAAGCGGGCACCTGGATTACCATCTTAGGGTTGGCAGGTCACACCGCTGGCATTGCCCTGCGCTGGGTTGAATCCTACCAGCTGGGCATCGGTCATGCACCGTTATCCAACCTCTATGAATCTTTGGTGTTTTTTTCATTCACCATTATCGTAATTTACCTTTTTATCGAGCGAAAATATCAAAATCGAGTGATCGGTGCGTTTACGACACCCATTGCCTGTCTGGCGATGGCCTATGCCTCCTTAAAACCCAGCATTCCCAGCGCCATCCAACCCCTTGTCCCGGTCTTAAAGAGCAACTGGCTGATTGCCCATGTGATCGCCTGTTTTATCGGCTATGCCGCTTTTGCCCTGGCTTTTGGCGTCGCCGCCATGTATCTCATGAAAAAGGGAAGGGAAGATGAATCCTTCACCTGGGTGGAAATCGCCAAGCCATTGACTCTATTTATTTTCACAACGCTGTTCAGCCGGGTTCTTTTTGTATCTAGCTTGGTATCCGCAGTCCTGGTTGCGATTCCCATTTGCCTGGTGTTTTATGGCGTCGTTTTTCTTGTTCGAAAAATGCCGGCAGAATCCAAAGCCAGATTGCTGGACCGGTTTCCGAATCCACGGATTTTAGATGAGCTGGGCTACCAGCTTATCTTACTGGGCTTTCTTTTCTTAACCATCGGCATTATTACCGGCGCCGTCTGGGCTAACTCCGCCTGGGGACGTTACTGGGGCTGGGATCCCAAGGAAACCTGGTCTCTGATCACCTGGTTTGTTTATGCCACTTTGCTGCACGCCCGTCTGACACGAGGATGGCATGGTAAACGCATTGCCTTTCTTTCCATGGTCGGGTTTGCCGCGGTCTTGTTCACCTATTTCGGTGTGAATCTTTTACCCGGACTGCACAGCTACGGCTCGTTTTGATTGCGGAGTTTGATGTAATTGAAATAAGTCATTTTACTGCCTGGATCTCCGTCTGTGAAGATATATAACCAATGGTATCTATCTGATATCCACTATCTTATTGTTATTCTCGCGCAGGCGGGAACCCAGAAATTGGACGCACGGCTTTTGAAATAATTCCCAGCGTATTGAAGTTCATCTTCACCACCCATATTTTTAGATGAGTTAAAGATTCTAAAAAACATACCTTGTCGGACAGGACAATCAAGCCAGTTTTGTTCATTAATCCCGCAAAAAAATGGTAACATCAATTTCCTTCAATTCACTAAACGGGATTTTTGCTGGTATGATTAATTTAGCCACTCATAATATTGCCTAAGTATTCGTTGTTGACGGCCAAATGGCCGCCTTTTATGATGAATCACCAGCGCAGATTTGGCTGAGGATTTTTTCTTGACAAAAATTGTACGAATAGGTTAAACATCCCAACTTAGGTCATTTTTTCATGGCCGAAAGTTGACCACTACGTCAGTTTATGTTGATTCCAATTTTTAACCCAATCACCACGGAGTTTTTATGAGCGCAGAGGATAAAGCAAACGAGAATTCCTCAGAAGCCCAGAATCAAGAACCACTCTCCCCTTTAACAGACCCCAAAACGCCACAGAATGGTGACGGCGCCGGAGGTACCATTACCCTTTTCTTTATTATCGGCCTTGTGGCCAGCCTCGTGCTCGGATGGGTCATTTTTCCCCAATTGCTCTATTCTAAGAAAAATCAGCCCATTGACTTTAATCATCGATTGCACAATGAGTTGGTTGACGAGGGCTGTGAAAGCTGTCATTTTTTCAGGGAAGACGGCACCTATTCCGGAGTTCCGAAACTGGCACAGTGCATTGATTGTCACGAGGAGGTCAATGGGGAAGATCCTGAGGAAGAGAAATTTGTCACCCAATATGTAGCCAAAGGCAGGGAGGTGCCGTGGTTGGTTTATGCCAGACAGCCAGATTGTGTATTTTTCTCCCATATTGCGCATGTCAAAATGGGTAAGATGGACTGTGTCACCTGCCATGGCCACATTGGGGAATCCGAAAGCTTGAAGGTATACGAGGCCAACCGAATTACCGGATACAGCCGGGATATTTGGGGAAAAAATATTGCCGGCATTAAATGGAATTCATGGGATCGTATGAAGATGGACGACTGCGCAGATTGTCACAAGGAAAACAACGTCAATCTAAACAGCGTGCAAACGGGTAGAGGCGGCTGTTTTGTCTGCCACCATTAGTTGAAAATGTATTGGTTATTTGATTAGGAACCAGAGCCCTGCCCTGGACGAACTATAATTGAAAATTCAGTATTCATTCTAAAATATTCAATACTAGAATGGGGATGATTTGATGAAAGTAGACAGAAGAAGTTTTTTGTCCTTTGTTATAGGCGGTGCTGCCGGTACGGCACTCTCACCGTTGCCCTGGAAGTTGATCGACGATTCTTCCATCTGGTCTCAGAATTGGGCCTGGACACCGGTACCGGAAAGAGGAGAGATCTCATATGTGAATTCGACCTGTACCCTGTGCCAGGGGGGTTGTGGCATCACCGTTTGCAAAGTCGGTGACCGGGTCATTAAAATTGAAGGCATGACAGGGCATCCGGTGAATGATGGCGGTATATGCAACCTGGGTGCAGCTGGAATGCAGCTTTTGTATGGCCCGACCCGGGTGAAAACACCTAAAAAGAAGATCAATGGCAGATGGCAAGATATTTCATGGGAAACCGCAATATCCGAAGTCGTCGAAGGTCTCCAGGATTTAAGAGCCAACGGGCTCTCGCACAGCGTTGCTTGTATTTGTGATTCCGACCGAGGAACCGTTCACCAGCTAATTAGCAGATTTTTTGCCGCATACGGTTCATCAAATTTTATCCGAACAACAACAATTAAGGATAATTACGAGTTGGCGTTATTTTTGACTCAAGGGGCTCGCGCGATTCCCGGATTTGATGTGCCGCACTCGGATTTTATTTTGAGTTTCGGCAGCGGCTTGATCGAAGGCTGGGAATCTCCCGTATACATGATCAAAGGTAAAAGTGTCTTAAAACAGAATGGCGGGCGTATGGAGCAAATCGAGCCGCGACTCTCCAAGACTGCCGCCAAATCCGATCGCTGGATTGCTGTTAAACCTGGAACAGAGGGTGCCATGGCCCTGGGCATTGCCAATGTCATCATCAATGAAGGGCTGTATGACAAGAATTTCGTTGAGAATTATTCATCCGGATTTGAAGAATGGAAACAGGTTGTTCTTGACGGCTTTTCTCCGAATGCAGTTTCAAAAATAACCGGTAGCGAGGTCGGCGCTATCGCCACCGTGGCCAGGGAGTTTGCCGGGGCCAGCCAGCCGCTTGCAATCTGCGGGCGGGGAGCGGGAAAATCTCCCGGCAGCCTCCAAGAATTCCTGGCGGTTCACATGCTAAATGCATTGGTGGGTAATATAAACAAACCAGGCGGTATGGTTGCCGTTTCTGAACCCGATTATATTCGCTGGCCGGAAGTGGAAATGGATGACATCGCATCCAACGGTATGCAGCAGCCCCGGGTAGATGGTATCGGCGGTGCGGACAATGCGCATGTCCGGTCGTTATTGAATCGCCTGCCTGAAGCGATAAATGCTGCCGGCGAATCTCCAATCCGAATGCTTTTTGTAGCCGGAAGCAATCCGGTCTACGGGATGGCCGACACCCAGTCAGTTGTCAACGCATTCGAAAAAATACCGCTCGTGGTCAGTTTTTCATCCTTTTTGGATGAAACCGCCGCCCAGGCAGACATCATCCTGCCCAATCATATTTATCTGGAGCGCTACGAAGACGTGCCTTTTGCCAGTGGATTTCCCCAATCGATCCTGGGGCTGACTCAGCCTGTCATTGAACCGCTTTACAACACCCGGCATGTCGGCGATGTGATAATCCAATTGGCACAAGAGATGGGTGGATCAGTAGCCCAGGCTTTTCCCTGGGACGATTATCAGGGTTGTCTTGAAGAAACCTTGGAGGATATGGATTCCCTGCAGGAAAATGGGTTTCGCATCAACGGCGAAGCACCGGGCTCGAATGGGTCAGATGCTTTTGAAACCGATTCTTCAAAATTCGAGTTTTCCAACTCTGATATAAGCGCTTTGCCATCTTACGCTCGGGTGCCGGTGGAGGGCGATGAATCTTTCTATCAGTTGCTGCTGGTACCCTATGATTCCATGAGACTTGCGAACGGTTATATTGGCTCACCGCCTTTCCTCATTAAAGCCCTTGAAGATACGATCTTGAAAGGAAATGACGTTTTTGTAGAAGTGAATCCTGCAACCGCTAAAGAATTGGGTCTGTCAAATGGTCAATATGCAACATTGAGCACACCGGCAGGCTCCGGAAAGGTGAAGATATACTATTTTGACGGAATTATGCCGGGGGTTATCGCGATTCCCAGAGGATTGGGACACACCGGGAAAAATAAATTTCTGGACGGCAAAGGTATTAATTACAATACGCTCAGTAAACCGGTCGAAGATCCGGCCACCGGTCTTGATGCAGCCTGGGGCATTCGGGCAAAACTTGCTAAAATTTAGACGTTCAAAGACAAATCGGCAGCAGCCAAAAGTCAAAAGATAATTTCGAGGGGTTCGAATGAAATACAAGAAGTATGGGATGGTCATCGATCTGGACAAATGTGTCGGTTGCGGTACCTGTATGGTGGCCTGCATGGCTGAAAATAATGTGCCGTTTCGAGCAGATGACACAGATAAGCTGCTTAGCGTTGCCTGGATGAGAGTATACCGGCTGACCAACGGAAAACCATATCCGGAAACCGAAGAATGTTTTCTGCCGCGGCCATGTCAGCAATGTGAAGGTCACGCGGGCCATTCACCCTGCGTTTCCGTATGCCCGGCAACCGCCACTGATTATGATATGGACACCGGAATTGTCAGTCAGATTTACACCCGTTGTTTTGGCTGCCGGTATTGTATGGCGGCCTGCCCTTATCATGTCCGCCAATTCAACTGGTGGGATCCGATCTGGCCGGATGGGATGGAGAAATCCTTGAATCCGAATGTTTCCGTTCGTATGCGGGGAATTGTCGAAAAGTGCAGCTTTTGCATTCATCGCTACCAGCTGGCCAAAGAAAAAGCCTATAACGACGGCAGACGGGAGATTAATGAAGATGAGTACCAGACTGCCTGTACCCAGGCCTGTCCGGCGGGTGCGATCACCTTTGGCGATTTAAACAACCCAAAACATGTGGTGCATCAACTCGTACGGCCAGATCTTAAACACGGGGGCAATTCGAAGAATCCTAAAGCGTTTCGGTTGTTGGAAAGGCTGGGAACCAATACCAAAGTCTATTATCTCTCCAGCCGCGAGTGGGTCAGGCGGGCCGGTGATAATTATCTGAAGAAAGAGGGTAAGCTGAAACACGACTAAGGAATGACGATTGGCGATTGAACATTTGTTGTAAAAAATTGTAGGGTGTCAGGTGTCAGTGTTCAGGTTTCAGGAATTCGTAATTAAATTTCCTGACACCCGAAACCTGACATCTGACACCTAAGCTAGGAGCACAGAACTTATGGATTCTGCACTAATTCCCGAAGGAGTTAAACGCTGTCCAATTTGGCAATTCCTCTTATGGATCGGAGCCAATAGTGTCGTATTATTGTGGGGCGTTTTGGCAATGGTTCTCGTCTATTTCAAAGGGCTGAATCAAACCAATATGAACAATGCCTACGGATTCGCACTTTGGATCTGGGCGGACCTTGCAATCATCGCCCTGGGTGGCGGCGCTTTTTTCACTGGGTTTTTAAAGTATCTTGTCGGCAAGGATGAATTGAAGAATATTGTTAATTTCGCTGTGCTCGTAGGATTTTATTGCTACGTTTCAGCCTTGATGATTTTAGGTTTCGACATCGGACAGCCCTTGAGGGGATGGTTTATATTCTGGCATGCCAATGTTCACTCCATGCTAACTGAGGTGGCATTCTGCCTTTCGGCCTACCTGGGTGTGTTGACAATTGAATATCTCCCCATGATCCTGGAGAATCGACAAATCGATAAGGTGCCCTTTTTCCACAACCTGAGTCACAATATGCACGAAATCATGGCCGTTTTTGCAGCCACCGGTGCCTTCCTTTCTTTTTTCCATCAGGGTTCTCTGGGCGGCGTTCCAGGAGTGCTTTTCGCACGACCGTTTGGATTTCGGGAAGGAATTTTTGTCTGGCCGTGGACATTTTTCCTATTCACCTGGTCAGCGGCTGCCTGTGGGCCTTGTTTTACGATTCTTATTACCAAGATTACTGAAAAATTGACCCGCAAAAAACTGGTCAAGGATAATGTCATCGAACTGCTGGCTAAAATTTCCGGCTGGATGTTGAGCGCATATCTGATTGCAAAGATAATCGATACAATTTACTGGGCAACGGTAACGGCTCCTTCCAAGGGATTTTCGTTCATGGACTTTTATTCGAACAATCCGGGATCTGCTTATGGGTTATGGATATTAATTGCGGAAATCGGGATTTGCGGGATCATCCCGGCGGCAATCTTGATCACCGATCGCGGCCGCAAGACCCCAGCGACCTTGTGGGCGGCCATCATACTCGCGGTGGTAGGGGTCAGCTTGAACCGCTGGGTGATGGTGCTACAGGTGCTGGCAGTTCCGGTGTTGTCTTTTGAAAGCTGGAACCCCTATTTCCCGAGCTGGCAGGAAGTTGCCACAACGCTATTACCGGTTTCAATGGGAATAATTCTAATATCGATTTCATACCGCTACCTGCCGATATTTCCCCAGGAACGGGAATTGAATCCGATAGAAACAGAGGTTGATGAGGAGACCTCACCGCCAGAAATGGAACTGGCGGAGCCCGTCGATGGGGAGCTGGAGCCGGCAAAAGCATAGAACAGAATAGTGGAGGATATCAATGTTTCCATTTAATTTTGAATGGATATGGGATGCAGGACATCTCTTGTTTATGGGAGGGCTGTGGTTTGCTCTGTCTATCATGGGATTGGGGGTGACCTACTGCATTATCAAGGCAATCGTCGATAGTACAAAAAAAAATGGCGTCAGCCATCACTAGCGTGTGAGATACATCTATTACAAAAGGCGCTTAATCCGGCATAACTCCGGGTGAAGCGCTTTTTTTATGGTAATCGCGCAAAACGCCATCCCAGTTTTTATCAATGTTTAAATTTCAGAAATTCCTGAAGTTTCATTGGTTAGTTGAAATTTAGAGACATTCAGATCAAGAAGGTAATATGGATAAAATCATCGTAGAAGGAGGTCATTCCCTGGCTGGCGAGGTGAGAATCAGCGGCGCTAAAAATGCGGCCTTGCCTATATTGATATCATCGCTTTTAACCAACGGTACTTGCACCTTCACGAATGTACCGGATCTAATGGATATCCAGAGCACATCGTTGCTTTTGACCCATTTAGGCGCGCGAATCGAGGCCTGGGATGATATCATCTGTATCGATGCCGGTGATTTGGACCAATATGAAGCGCCCTATGATCTTGTGAGAAAAATGAGAGCCTCGGTTCTGGTATTGGGACCGCTGGTGGCTAGATTGGGAAAGGCCAAAGTGTCGTTGCCGGGCGGCTGCGCCATTGGCGCACGTCCGATAAATCTGCATTTAAAAGGACTAGCTGCTCTTGGTGCCTCGATTGAACTAAAGCACGGTTATGTAGAAGCTTCTGCTGAACGTTTAAAGGGCGCGGAAATATACTTCGATGTCGTCACCGTCACCGGGACAGAGAATTTGATGATGGCGGCAGTTTTGGCAGAAGGTACCACTGTGCTGCGCAATGCCGCCAGAGAGCCCGAAATTGTGGCTCTGGCGGATACCTTAATTAAAATGGGCGCCGAGATCGAGGGGGCTGGTACCTCTATCATAACCATCAACGGGGTTTCCGCACTTATTCCGGTCGACACAACCATTATGCCGGACCGTATCGAGGCGGGAACTTTTATGATGGCCGCCGTTTTAACCCAGGGTGATATAACCTTGTTGAATTGCGAACCGGATCATGTCGGAGCCCTGATAGACAAGCTCCGGCTTACCGGTGCTGAGATTGATATTGACGGCAGCAACATCCATGTTCGGAGCCTGGGAAGCATTGCAAGTGTCGATGTAAAAACCCAACCCTATCCGGGATTTCCAACGGATATGCAGGCACAGTTTATGGTGCTGATGAGCATCGCAGAGGGTACCAGTACCATATCTGAAACGATCTTTGAGAATCGTTTCATTCACGTCAGTGAATTAAGGCGAATGGGGGCGGATATTCAGGTATCCGGTAATGTCGCCGTGGTGAAAGGCGTTCCGCAATTGTCCGCTGCCCAGGTAATGGCAACCGATCTAAGGGCCAGTGCATCCCTTATTCTGGCCGGCCTGGTCGCCCGCGGGAAAACAGAGGTCAACCGCGTCTATCATCTGGATCGCGGATATCAATCCATTGAAAAAAAATTCTCGGCGTTGAACGCCGCTATTCGACGGGTGAAATAAAAGCACCTAAAATCAAATCAGTAACGCACCCTGGACCCGCCCCCTATCCTTTGCGTAAAGATTTTACAGGCAGAGACGATCAGTGCCGGCCGGGGAATCTGCCTTTTGGGGCTGGTTCAGATCTAATTTCAGCGGGATAGCTGCCGTAGGTTCATTCCCCGATTATATTGTTACGGCTGGCACGGGCTATTCCCCGCGAGGGCCAGATCCAATTTGAAAAACTCACCGATCCCTCAATTAATTATTAATGGTTGAAGTCATTTAGGAAACAATGATCATTTACTTTCGCCCCGCAATACCGATTTTAATTTGCTTGACCTGCGGGATTCTGTTGGGATCCGGTATGGCGGGATATGATATTGGAGCCATGGTTGCTGCCATTTTTGGCACCGGTCTCTGTCTTTGGAAGATTTTCCGACAAAAATCCGGCTTTGTTGTCCCTGTTTTATATTTTGTTTTTTTGGGTTATCTATCTATCCAACCTTGGGTATCTCCCAGGCTGCCGTCCAATCATATTCTCCACTATGCCGATTCCCAACGCTGGAATATAGCCGGTCAAGTCACCAATGATCCGCGAGTGATGGGCCATCGTACAAAATTTCATCTACAGGTGACCTCCCTTGACAACGGTGACCATCCCCGCAATGTCCGTGGAAAGATACGGGTAACAGTTGTCGGCGACATACCGGATCTTTCAGTTGGAGATAGGGTCAGGCTCTCGGGCCGAATCAGGTCCCTGAGCAATTTTAAAAATCCAGGCGGGTTTGATTACAAGCAGTATATGGCCTTTAAAGGTATTTGGGCATCCGCATACACAAACAGCGATGAATTTGCTGTCATCGCCAAACGTCCGGCGCTGGGGGTTGGCCATATCATCGAGAACATCCGCAGCGGCTTTGCCAATTTGATCGACAGATCCGGGCACAGCCAATCCCGGGCTTTGCTCAAAGCACTTATCATTGGAGATCGGTCCTGGATTTCTTCTGAAACCAGACAATCTTTTAATCGGGCTGGGGTGGGACATCTGTTGGCAATATCCGGCCTGCACATTGGGATTGTGGCCACTGTGGCCTTCGGCCTTTTCTGCCGTCTGTTAACGGGATTTGAATTCTTTTTATGGCAGGCCTGGACGCGCAAAGCCGCGGCGCTTCTGTCGCTAATTCCGGTATTTGTTTATGGGATGATTGCGGGGTTTACACCGTCGACCCAACGCGCCGTAATTATGGTCTCGGTTTTCTTATTGACCTATTTATTTGAAAGAGAGCAGGATCCTCTAAATACGCTGGCCCTGGCAGCATTGGTAATTTTGATTGCAGATCCACCATCTCTATTTTCCATATCTTTCCAACTTTCCTTTACCGCCGTATTCGCGATAATTTACGGACTATCCTGGGTCCAACGCAGGACGTCAACACCCAAGTTGTTGATACAAGGTGATCGACGTTCGCGTTTTATCAATCGATTGATTTCTTTTTTCCTGGTCAGCCTTTTTGCGATCTGCGGCACGCTGCCCCTGGTTGCTAGTTACTTTAATCAGATATCGATAGTTGGAATTGGCGCCAATTTTATCATGGTTCCGCTGGTTGGGTTTCTTGCCATCCCCATCGGACTGATAGCGCTATTTGCCTCAACAGTGAGCGCCACTGCAGCGCTTTGGTGTATCCAGTTCGGCTGTGGCCTCCTAACCGTTGCACTGGAAGGCGTACAGTTTTTTGCCGATTTGCCTTTTGCTGCAGTAAAAACCTTCACGCCTAGCTTACTTGAAATTGGATGTTTTTATCTCTTGTGCTGGTCCGTGTTGAATCTGCACCGCAGACCGCGCATATCAGCCCCAACGCAGCCAAGCCACGAAGGCGCCGCGGCGGAGTCCCCGAACAGAAATTTGGAAATGGCAAGGTCTGTTGTCCATTCAAGGTTGAAAAAAATCCAGGGGATATTAGGGGCCGCACGGTTTATGAAGTTTTCGCGTGACCATTCGGCAATCATCATCCTGGCATTGGTCCTCATTATCTTGGCAGCCGATGCAGGTTATTGGTTTTATCAGCGGTTTGGCAATGCGGATCTCAGGGTTACCGTGATCGATGTCGGTCATGGCAGTGCCACTTTACTCGAATTTCCCGGCGGATACACCATGCTCATCGATGGCGGCGGCTTTACCGATAATTCAGCATTCGATGTTGGCGCAGCCATCGTTGCGCCGCTTTTATGGCGAAAAAAAATTCGAACCGTCGATGCATTGATTCTCTCTCATCCTAACAGCGATCATCTCAATGGGTTAATTTACATCGCCAGGTATTTTCATGTAAAAAAAATATATACCAACAGTGAAGCGCGAAATACACAAGGATACAAAGACTTAATGAGGGTTATCGCGACCAAGAAGATTGATTTGCCCGCTTTCGAAGACATACAGCGAAACCACCGAATCAATGGTGTTGAACTAGAATTTTTATATCCCCCCCGGGATTTTTTAAAGCGCAGAGAAACGGAGAAATGGCGCAATCTCAACAACAACTCCTTGGTGGTGAAAGTATCAATGCAAGCAACCTCTTTTCTGTTTCCCGGAGATATTATGGCAGCGGCAGAAAAGGAGCTTGCCGGCATTGCTGGTCAAAATTTAAACAGCACGGTTCTGATTGCACCTCACCATGGCAGCCGATCATCGAGCAGCACGTTTTTTTTAAAGCAAGTCAATCCTGAAGTGGTGGTGATATCCTCTGGTCGCCAAGGTCATTTTAAATTGCCGCATCCGACAATTTTGAAAAAGTATCAACATCTTGGATATTCGATTTTTCGCACAGACATCAACGGTGCGATTGCCTTGTCGACCGATGGGCAACAGCTTGAGGTCAAACCATTTGTTGCCTTTTGAAGATCCAATTATGAAAAAAATATTGATTTTTTTATCGATTGCTCTGATTCAGTTCGGGCTGAGTGTTCTGATTATCCCGCTGACTATGTCTGTTGCAAAGACCCTGAATGTGATGCAATCAATGCCGACAATCCGCCTGCAAGTGTTGGTCGCCGCCACCCGCATCTTGCATTTTCCGATCGTTTCTCTATCCTGGTATCCAAGACAGTGGTTCCCGGGAGAATGGATTCGCATACCGATGTTAATCAACAGTTTATTGTGGGCCGCAGGGATTTTATTGTTGGCCGTCGTCGTTAAGAAGGTACTGAGAAAGTCGCAATATTCGGACCATTATGGCGGTCAAATTTTCCTGAAACGATTCGCGGAAAATTCGACCTTGCGGGGCAGTGCAATTAATATTGAAGACCGAAGTTTAAAGTTTTTGGATTTCACTCGGGCAACGCAGGCGCCGCCTGTCACGCCATTTTTTGTTTATCATTTATCCTTCCAGCCCATTAGAAGGCGGACCTTATTGATGCTAACATCTGGGATTTAATCCATAGCCGCCAGCACTTCGTATCCTTCTTCCTCCAAGGTTTTCTGGATGGTCTTTGTATCGCAAGCGCCAAGCCTGAAAAAGTAGATTTGCCGACCGGTCTGTTGGGCCGTCCTGCCGACATTGATAATATCTGCACCCGTATCATTGATAATTTGAAGGACTTTTCTAAAATTGCCCGGTTGATCCCCAACGACGACGTCGATGCGGGAAGTTGAAGAGAGAATGCCCATCATATCGATAAACGTTCGCAGAATATCGGTGGCGGTTATTATTCCGGTCAGTCGTCCATCTTGTACAACCGGCAGGCCGCCGATTTTATGATTGTAGATTAGCTGGGCGGCTGTTTCAATATCATCCTCAGGTCCTACTGTGATGGGATCCTTGATCATTAAATCCCGCAGGTTCAAATCCCCCAGCATGGAAGGGATAAGTCCCTGCTTCAAATCTGCCAGGGTTATGAATCCCAACAGGGTATTGTCTTCTGCAATGACTGGTAAATGTCGGATCGAGTTGATTTTCATCAACTCTATCGCCCCACTGATGGATGTATTCACCGTTATGGTAATCGGGTTTTTAATCATCACCGCGTGGATTTTCATGGCAGGACCCCCTAATAATGAAGAATGACGATTGACGAATGAAAATTGATCAACGATGTTATCATTTAGCGGAAAGCTTTGAAAAAAACAAGAATAAGATCGGTTGAAATCCTTAGATCGTCGTTCGACATTCGTCAATCGTCATTTCTTCGCCATGCGGGGCAAATAGCTGCAAAGCGGTTCTTCTGTCAGAAAATCGCCGGTGGCTTCAAAGGCTCTGGCCCGGCAACCACCGCAGACCCGTTTATATTCACAAGGTCCGCATTTGCCTTTTAAGCGGTCATAATCACGCAACGCCGTAAATACATCGGCATGTTTCCAAATATCGGCAAAGGAACGTTTTCTAACGTTGCCGCAATCTGCATTTAAAAATCCACAAGGCTGAACGTCACCCCGATGTGAGATGAAACAAAAACCGATCCCGCCCAAACAGCCCCGGGTTACAGCGTCCAGGCCATGGGTTTCAAAAGAGATCGATTTGCCTTCTTCCTTGGAGCGTTGCCTGAGAATCCGGTAGTAGTGCGGGGCACAGGTTGCCTTGAGGTCCAAAGGCGTCTTATCCCGTTGATCGTAGAACCAATTCAATGTCTGCTCGTATTCAGCGGCGTTTATCTCTGTGTCGACAATATATTTTCCGCGACCGGTCGGAACCAGCAAAAAAATATGATGGGCGACTGCGCCACATTTAATAGCCAATTGTTGGATCTTAGGGATTTGATCCAGGTTCGTTTTGGTAATCGTCGTGTTTACCTGGAAATCCAACCCGACTTTTTTTGCAATTTTCATCGCATTAACGGCACCTTCAAACGCGCCGTCCACCTTCCGGAAGCTGTCATGGCTTTCGGCCGTCGCACCATCCAGGCTGATGCTGATGCGTTTGATGCCGACGGTCAACAGTTTTTTGGCGATGTCTTCGGTAACCAGAGTTCCGTTGGGAGCCATAACCATTCTAAAGCCTTTTTGCGTTCCATAGTCGGCGATATCGAAAATATCATCTCGCAACAGCGGCTCGCCGCCTGTCAGGATGATGATCGGTTTTGCGATTTCCGCGATTTGGTCCAGCAGCTGAAAGGCCTCCTCGGTATCAAGTTCCCCGGTGTAAGGGCCTGTGGTCGCCGAGGCCCGACAATGGATGCAGGATAGATTGCAATTGCGAGTGGTTTCCCAGGCAACGAGTCGAAGGGGAGGGATTCCACTTTGCCCGTGGGCTTGAGAAGTGCGGTCAGTTGATTTCGGATGTTGGTGTTTCATGCCTCATATCTCGTCATTTCGTTGACTTTGGGGCCGCAATAATTGGCTGCTAGTGCGGGCCTGTCAACGACCGGTATCGTGAGTTGAATTTTCTTCTAATATTTTTAATTCAATGGGTTAACGCCATTTGTAATCAATGGCTTGTCTGGTCTGATTTCAGGATTGCAACACTTGAGCCGCCTCGATGGCAAAATAAGTCAGGATAAGGTCGGCTCCGGCACGCTTAATAGCAGTAAGGGTTTCCATCATCACCTTTGATCCGTCGATCCAGCCCAGTTTTTCAGCTGCTTTTATCATAGAGAACTCACCACTGACATTGTAGGCTGCCACGGGCAGATCGATTTCTTCGCGAATTCGGCAGATAATGTCCAGGTAGGCCAATGCAGGTTTTACCATGATGATATCTGCACCTTCCTCGATATCCATCGTGGCTTCGCGAATGGCCTCCAATGCGTTGGCTGGATCCATCTGATAGGTTCGGCGATCGCCGAATTTTGGTGCGGAATCTGCGGCCTCGCGAAACGGTCCGTAATAGGATGAGCAATATTTCGCGGCATAAGACATAACCGGGACATGACTGTGGTTATTTTCATCCAGGATTGCGCGGATTTCTCCGATACGGCCGTCCATCATATCCGAGGGAGCTACCATGTCGGCCCCGGCATTGGCATGTGAGAGCGCAGTTTGTGCGATCAAGTCCAGTGATGCATCGTTATCGATGGTGTTACCATTGACCACGCCGCAATGCCCATGATCGGTATATTGGCATAGACATACATCTGTGATTGCGACCAATTCCGGGAACTTTTCTTTAACCGCCATGGTTGCGCGTTGAACAATTCCGTTTTCGGCATAGGCCTCACTGCCCAGGGCATCTTTATTTCTGGGCACACCAAAAATTATGATTGCAGGGATTCCCAAATCATTAGCCTGCTTTGCTATCTTAAGAAAATGGTCAATGGAAAGATGGAAGTGTCCGGGCATTGAAGGGATTGGTTTTTTTACATCCTTGCCGTCGACGACAAACAAAGGCAGAATAAAATCATTGACCGATAAGCTGGTTTCGCGAATCATACGCCGCAGATTTTCACTTTGCCGTAAGCGACGGGGCCGGTATTCTGGAAATAACATCGGGGCGTCCTTCTCCTAGTTTCAATGTGGCGGAAGCAAGAATAATTCTAAAGGGATTGGCAAATTGATTACCTGATAGTCGGGAATGCCAAATTACAAATAAAATCCAAATTAGGATATCCAAATCTCAAATGGAAGCAAAAGCAAATTATTTTGAATTTGGAATTTTGTCATTGTGATTTGTTGTTTGAGTTTTTTATTGGCAACACCTGAACCCTGATTCTGAAACCATCTAATCCAATCTAACAAATGTTATCAGATTAACCCAATTAAGGCCTTAAGGCCTATTCACAGTGCACCGGGGTGTGTGTCAAGGCGATCTCCTCATCCGTGAGGTAACAGGCGGGATCCGGTGCCCAAATGTCGCCGCTGACTGCCTCGGCCCTTACCCTGAAATTACCGCCGCAAACATCCAGCCAACTGCATGTGGCGCACCGGCCTTTGACATGTTTTTTCTTTTCCTTCAACTTGCCCATCAAGTCCTCGGAGGTATCCGTCCAAATCTGTGAAAAAGGCCGATCCTTTACATTGCCAAAACTGTAATGGCGCCAGAACTGATCTGCGTATACCTCACCATCCCAGCTCACGCATCCGATACCTCGGCCTGAATTGTTGCCTTCATTCCATTTAAGAAGCTCCAGGACCTCTTTTGCGCGCTCGGGATCCTCTTTCAACAGCCTCAGATAAATATAGGGTCCGTCAGCATGGTTGTCGACGGTGAGTACCTCTTTGGGTTTGCCTTTGTTAAACAAACGTTTGGTCTCATCAATGATAAGATCTACAGCAGTCCGGGTGGCTTCATGGGTCAGATCTTCTTTGACCAGTTCGGTACCCCGGCCAGCATAAACGAGGTGATAAAAGCAGACCCGGGGGATATCCATATCTTCGAGGAGTTGGAATATTTTCGGAATTTCTTGGACGTTGAATTTGTTGATGGTAAAACGCAACCCGACTTTTATCCCTGCATCCTGACTGTTTTTTATACCCTCCAGGGCAGAGCGGAACGCTCCATTGACCCCTCTAAAGCGATCGTTGATTTCTTCCATTCCATCGAGGCTGATCCCGACATAGGACAACCCGATTTTTTTTAGGTTTCGGGCCATTTCAGGGGTGATTAAGGTGCCGTTGGTGGAAATAACCGCTCTCATTCCTTTTTCAACAGCATAGGCGGCCAGCTGGGGAAGGTCTTTGCGAACAAGGGGCTCTCCCCCCGAAAACAGCATGACCGGTGATCCGAAGTCTGCAAGATCGTCAATTAATTGCTTGCCCTGATCGGTGGTCAGTTCATTGTCAAAGGATCTATTTTTCGCATGGGCATAGCAGTGGACGCATTTTAAATTGCATCGTCGGGTCACATTCCAGACTACGACGGGACGCTTGTCCTTGGAAAATTGCAGCAAATGGGAAGGCAGCTGCGACGAATCTCTCCCGTAGCGAAGGGCATCGGAAGGCTCAACAGTACCACAGTATAATTTTGATATTCCAATCATGACGACTCAAGTGTATCCTTAATCAGGTTGCCGATATACGCCTCCGGATCCAGCAGTGCCTGGCGGTTGATGAAGAATCGATTGCGGCCGGTTTTATCGCGAGCGAGTTTAAGGCCGTGCTGGAAATCCTGATCTATTTTATCGTAAATTGTATTGAACTCGACAAATGATTCAATCAGCTGTTCGATAATGAAATCAATGGCGTCTTCTTCCAAAACGATATTAATATCATGATTCTTGAAAAAGTACAGTTCAATTTTCTTAATTTCATCGTAATAAGATCTTATTTTCTTGATAACATTGCCGATATCCATCGTTTGGTTTGCGTAACAAGTCGCAACCAAATCAATTCGAGATGTCGTCAGAGTCAGGCTATATTTTTCCGTCAGGTTGATCTTATTATTTTTAAGGTATGCTTTTATGTTCTCTTTTTCCTGGCTGACCAGTCGATCGAAAAGTTCACCTGTTTTTGGCTTCTCCCCGGATGTGGTCAGTGCCTTGATCGATGCCTGGGGGTTATGGAGAATACCGGCAGTGGCGGGAAATTTATTTGTGCCGGCGGATGGCAATTTCCTTTCGTATTCAAGCAACGCGTTTTCAACCGCGCTGACCAGCCCTCTGGCACCGGTGTTTTCAGCAAAAGCATATTCAGCCAGGGTCCGCAATAACTGATCGTCAAACTTAATATCAATACCGTAGGCGGCAAAATCAAGTTTTTTACCCAGGATAATAGGATTATTGGGGTTTTTGAGAATCGTATAAAGATCCGCTTCGCTTAAGTGCTCAAAAACCGCTCTGACCGGCAATCGACCAACAAATTCCGATTCAAATCCAAATTGGATTAAATCTTCGGAGCGAACATTTTTCAAGATATCGATATTGTCTTCGGATTTTTGGATTCGGGCACCGAATCCAATGCCCTGCTTGGATAGCCGCTTTTGGATAATCGGCGCCAGTTCCGTAAAGGCCCCGCTCATGATGAACAGAATATTGCCGGTATTTACCGAGCGCTTCTCACGTTGGCCGGTTTTTCGAAACTGCTCAATTTCCTGGATCATCGAAATGGGATCGTGGGGAACTTTCAAATCGACGTCGGTCTCCTCCATCGGCTTGAGCAATGCCCGCTGCACACCGGTGCGAGACACATCGGCACCGATCAGGTTGCGGCTGGAGGCAATTTTGTCGATTTCATCAATATAAATAATGCCATATTGGGCCAGATCAATATCATCGTCGGCTTCACGCACCAGATCCCGCACCAGATCTTCAACATCTCCACCGACGTAACCGGTTTCGCTGAATTTGGTGGCATCCCCTTTGACAAACGGCACGCCTATTTTATTGGCAATTAACTTAATCATATAGGTTTTGCCGACGCCGGTGGGGCCGATCATCAGAACATTGTTCTTGATGCTGCCGACCATACTGTCGACGGTATCATCCGAACCCAGGGAGTGTTTTATGCGGTTAAAATGCGTACATATTTTGGTCGCCAAAATGGCTTTGGCTTTATCCTGCTTGACAACGTACTGATCCAGGTAGGAGATGAGATCTTCGGGCTTTAAATCAAAGTTTAATTTTTTCCCGGTTTCACCGGCTTCTTTAGATTTGTCTAGCACGGCTTCCTGGGTCAGGACCATCGGCGATACGATTTTGACATTGTCACCAAACTTTTTTGTCAAAAACTCACTGATTTCTTTTTCTAGCTCTTTGGGATTGGGTATTTTCTCGCTGTGTTCTTTCATGACCCTAAATAATAAACACGCCCGATCGGAAATGCAAGTAGTGGGACGACGGAGAGATCGGAAGAGCACAC
>JAAUYD010141412.1_pt1 | contig 24249 bp, 17 predicted proteins | sample 7278101 | NCBI WGS metagenome assembly JAAUYD01 (sample SAMN14350128, study PRJNA611818) | marine sediment metagenome | isolation source: surface marine sediment (0.6m) | place: French Polynesia: Moorea | collected 2018-08
CCCACCCTTCCCCCTCTTCCCTCTCTTCCCCATCCCTCTCTCAACAGATAAATTTGTTAACCGAGCAGTATTGGGGTGTAGAGTGTAGTGAAAATATGATGATCGCTCCTTACTTTGAGTGGACATTAAAGAACATCACGCTTCGCGAGGGTAGGATGGAAGTTGGTGGAAAATGAAGCGAATTCATTAAATTTGCAACATATTGAGACTTTGTGCGTCTTGAGAAAACAGGTTTGTTTTTAATAACCTGTTCCTCACTCATTTTGCCAATTCTTATGACAATTTTCAAATCAGTTTTTACTCCTTCCTGTTTTGCTACTTTATTTCTAATGACTTTACCGAGTGAAGCGGTAACCCGTTCCAGTTTATATCTTCCTAATAACAATTTTTGTGCAGTTTATCAGGGTAGAATTCATAATGAACATAAATTTATTCTCTGGGTTAATCAAGAAGATAATTTAACCATTCAAGCTAATGATTATTTAGAAGTTGCTGTTAGTCATCAGGGAAATGTAATTCCCCCTTATCAAGTTGATTCTAAAAATAAACCAACCAGTTCCCAATGGTTTTATCATACAAAAGTCCAGCAAAAACATACAATTTTAGTGAAAGGAAATACCCCTAAAGCTAATATTCGTCTCTGTCTTCACCAAAAATAATGTATTCTACTAATATCTTGTCCTAGCTGAATTTTTCTGAAGTTAAGGCAAGATATTAATTTATATTGTGAATTATTAAATAATATTTTTAATCTTAACTTAACAATTAGAAAGTTAAAAATATAATAATCTTTGTTTAAATTAAGTTATTACTTAAGTAAATTGACGATTTCGTTATAGAAATTTAGGTAATTAAACTTAATATTCAGGTGTTTAAATAATCAGGGAAATAAGAAATGAGACATAAACAACTTGGAATTATCAGTGCTATCTCTCTAACGATTGCGGGAATTACCCTACCAACTCATGCAGCCGATTTGAACTATTTTTATAATCCTTCTGATACTGCTGCTAATAACGTCCTGAATGCAGCTGATAATGTTGATGATGTAATTAATTATTACGAAGGATTACAGGGTGATTTATCCATAGAAGCAGAAACGATTATTACTGAAACATTTAGGAATCTCTCACGTTATATGGGAACCGATGGAATAACCAATGCAATAAATGCTGGTTTTCGTCCATTTACTCCCATATTTAGAGGTCACGGTGTTCATTACGTTAAACCATTAGATATTCTTAATCCTCCTGTTGCCACCGATCCCTTGGGTTTAAATTTTGATGAACACGGAAATCTAATAGCAGCGTTTTATTTTCAGGAACAATATGTTACAGATGGGCCAGGGACAGGATTCTACACTACTCTTGAAGGGATTGAACCCAATGAACTTTTAACCCACTATCAAAACTTTAAGCAAAACTACGATACGGCTGCGCCAGATATTTTCGATGCTTTTGGCAGTTTAGCCTCTTGGCACACTCATAATGATGTAAAAATTGATAATATTGGGTCTTTCGATTCAGAAGCCATTATTTTTGACCAAGATTTATCCGATGAAGAATGGATAAACGCACTTTTAGCTGGACTTGTTGATCCTGATGTTCATCTTGCTATTTACGAAGAATCTGATACCTCTGATCCGTCTCAATACCCTTTTTATAATACCCTTATGACTCCTGGGTTCTATATGCTTCATATCTGGTTAGGGGCCCAAAATCACGATGGTCTATTTGCAGGGACTCATGATGCTGTAGCCCCAAATGCTGTGGACGAACATGGTGGCCATGGTGGCCATGGTGGCCATGGAGATGGTGGCCATGGAAACGGAGAAATACCCCCCGAACCTCAAAATCCTGTCAGTGTTCCTGAACCCTCTATTTTAGGGATGTTAGCAACCACTGGCTTGTTAGGGTTTGTATCTGCTTTAAAACGTCGATTAAACAAAGCTCAATAGGTTGGATCTTAACCAGCCCAAGTTTTCAACAACCATCCTAAAATAATCCCTAACCCACCAAAGCGAATAATCTGCCAAAACACTTCCCCTAACAATCCTTGACGAATGCCTTCCCATAATAGGGTTTTTACGTCTTCTTCTGTTAATAAGTTACTTTCTAGGGTAATGGTTAACTGTTGCAGTTCTTCATTAATTCTCTGCACTTCTGCGGTGTCTTGTCCAGGGACAGTATTTAATCTTTCTTCTAAGTCTAATTTTTGCTTTTGTGACTGTTGAACTTGTTTGTAACGTTCTTTTAGTTTAAGTAGCGATCGCTCTACTTCCATCAAAGCGGTTTCAAATTCTTCGTCAGGGTTTGGGGACTGATTAGATTCAATAGGAGGCATTCCCTGTAGTAAACTTTTTGATTAGATTCAAGAACCCACAGGTACTCTAAATCCTATGGACTAAAACCCTATCGATTATATTTGACGTTAGGTTAGCTCGTCAACTAACTCGAGTTTTTTTATTTGTGATCGGCTTAGGCACGTAACCGAAGGATGCCTATTCAGTTTAAACTGGAACAGAAGGAAATTGCTTTTTCCGAAAAAGCGATATTTTTAATTCTTGGTTATCTTCCCTAGAAATTAGCTCAATTGTACTTAATTATAGTTTGAATTGTTATGGTTTCTGAACGTACTTTGCCTGAATTTAATACAACATCGATTCAACTGACCAAAGAAGAAGGGTTAATGTTGTATGAAGATATGACTTTAGGACGCTTATTTGAAGATAAGTGTGCTGAGATGTATTATCGGGGTCGAATGTTTGGCTTTGTTCACCTCTACAACGGACAAGAAGCCGTTTCCACTGGCATTATTAAAGCATTACGCCCCGATGAAGACTATGTATCGAGTACCTATCGAGATCACGTTCATGCCCTCAGTTGTGGGGTTCCTCCCCGTGAAGTAATGGCCGAGTTATTTGGCAAAGAAACAGGTTGCAGTAAAGGCCGTGGGGGTTCAATGCACCTATTCTCAGAAAAACACCGTCTGTTAGGGGGTTATGCCTTTGTAGCAGAAGGGATTCCCGTAGCCACAGGAGCAGCCTTCCAGAGTAAGTATAGACGAGAAATGATGGGAGATCAATCTGCCGATCAAGTGACAGTCTGTTTCTTTGGGGATGGGGCCAGCAATAACGGTCAATTTTTTGAATGTTTGAATATGGCGGCCTTGTGGAAATTACCCATTATCTACGTGGTAGAAAATAATAAATGGGCGATCGGCATGGCCCACGATCGCGCCACCTCTCAACCAGAAATCTACAAAAAAGCCAATGTGTTTGATATGGTGGGAGTAGAAGTGGACGGCATGGATGTCTTAGCGGTGAGGAAAGTAGCTCAAGAAGCCATCGCCCGCGCCCGTGCAGGAGAAGGCCCTACCCTGATCGAAGCTTTAACGTACCGTTTTCGGGGTCATTCCCTGGCCGATCCCGATGAACTGCGATCGCCCGATGAAAAACAGTTTTGGGGCAATAAAGATCCTATGCAACGATTAGAAGCTTATTTAATTGAGCATAACTTAGCTAATCAGAGCGAGTTAGATGAAATTAAAGGAAAAGTTCAAGCATCTGTAGATGATGCGGTAAAATTTGCTGAAGAAAGCCCTGAACCTGATCCCACAGAGTTATATCGTTACGTTTTTGCGGAAGATTAAGCCAAGATTCAACAACCCTAACTTACTTCGTTTCACTACGTTGAAGTTAGGGATTGCCACTCCCAAAAGTGGCGACGTAAGAGTTGAATAGCCCTGTTGAGCCTAATCTTGGAACACACTCTCAAATACTTGTCTAGTTTGAGTTATCTGTAAGTTTGTTTGGGCAAACGCTTTGAGAAAGGACATCTTAGATTAGGTGGGCAAAGACACAAAAAACTCATTAACTTGCGGTGCGACCCAAGGCGAGGTTTCCTCGCCATTGGAAAGCGCACCAAGAAAGAGGAATTATCTTATGTATCGAGTACCTGTTTTATCACCTGAAGGAAAACCGTTAATGCCGACTAAACCAAGTCGAGCTAGACGGTGGATTAAAAAAGGGAAAGCTATCAAAAAGTTCAACAAATTAGGACACTTTTATATCCAACTTTTAATCGAACCATCTGATAGTAAAACTCAATCTATTAGCTGTGGAATAGACCCAGGCAAGCATTTTTCTGGTATTGGTGTTCAATCCTCAAAATGTACTTTATTTACAGCACACCTTGAACTACCTTTTAAGAAAGTTCGAGAACGGATGGATAATCGTAGGATGATGCGACGAGGACGAAGAGGAAGACGAATTAATCGTAAGTTACCTTTTCAATTAAGAGCGCATCGCCAAAAACGATTTAACAACAGAAAACAAGGTAAACTACCCCCGTCAATTAGAGCCAACCGTCAACTTGAATTAAGAGTAGTCCAAGAATTATGCAGAGTATTTCCTATTACTGATATTTACTTTGAGTACGTCAAGGCTGATGTAGATTTAACATCTGGACGGAAAGGAGCTAAGTCAGGAAAAAGATTTTCAGCCGTTATGGTAGGACAAAAATGGATGCTCAAACAATTAGAAAAGTTGGGCAATGTTCATACTATTTACGGTTGGCAAACTTCTAATCTAAGAAAACACATTGGATTAGAAAAATCCAAAAACAAGTCTGAACAAACAGCTAGTTCCCATGCTGTTGATGGAGTTACCTTAGCTTGTTATCAATTCCTTGAATATCAAGCCCATTATTCAGGGAATAATCATGGGCATAGTTGGCAAGGCAATATAACTATTACTGCTTGTCAATTCATAGTAATTAAACGTCCTCCTATTAGTCGTCGTCAACTTCACTTAATGTTACCAAGCAAGGGAGGTTTAAGGCGTAAATATGGAGGAACAGTTACTCGTCATGGCATCAGAAAGCGAGTGCGTAATTCCGAGGTGTCCTCGGAATGCAAGACGCACTTAAGAAAGGGAGATTTTGTCAAGGCTGAAAAAGCTGGCAAGGTTTTCTCTGGCTGGTGTTCTGGCGATACCGCTAAGCAAATCTCAGTTTCCGATTTTAATTGGAAAAGATTAGGACAATTTACTGCCTCGAAAGTTGTGTTGCTCCAACGCTCGACGGGGTTAATGTGTAAACAGGAAACGGACTTCGTTGGAGCAACTGTTTGTTAGTTGATGCTCTTTTCCTCCCCGACGTTTCAGACGACGGGGTTTCCACTCGCATATTTTACGATGAACAGTGGTTAGTTCTCAGTGACGGGGTGAGGGGGTGACGGGGTGAGGGGGTGAAGATATATCAATCATTTCTCCCAGTCCCCCAGTCCCCCAGTCCCCCAGTCCCCTAGTCTCCCTCATCTGCCTTAACTCCCAGTCTCCTATTCTTCTCCCTTTAATAAAATACAATATTTACGATTAACGATGATTAATTTACATAGTGTTGTTAAATCTAATTTTTGGGTTAATACTGTGTAAATTAATGTAAAAGAAATAAAACAAACGAAATTGAGAGAAATACAATTTAAGTATAGATACCGAGTTACAGAAAGTATCTAGCCATTATCCATATTAAGTCAAGGAAAGGAATCACCACAAACCCTTATAAATTGCTTTCTAATCATTTATAGTTGATCACTCAGTTACTAATCTGAGACTGTTTGTTGCGTAATTAATTATCATTGTTATTCATATCTTAATCAGCAATTTTGCTAGAAAGGAGGTAATAGAATGATTTTTAAAATAGGTAATACTCGGAAAGATAATAACCCAGACTCTAAGGATGGATTGAAACTAATCAGTGATCCCAAAAAAGACAATAAAGATGTCAAAGGTAACATTAAAGATGTCAAAGGTAACATTATTTTTGTTCATGGATTGGGTGCTGATCGTTATAAGACTTGGAATTATCAGCAATGGTTAAAAAAAGACCAATTCTGGCCTAAATGGTTGGCAGAAGATTTATTAGATTTTGGTGTTTGGTTGTTTGGATATAAAACGAAACCATTTTTTCTAGATTCCAAACCTTCTGCATCATCATTAGATGATATTGCAAAGTTTTTAATCAACGAAATTGCTGATCGAAAGTTAGACCAAAAACCTTTAATATTTATTACCCATAGTCTAGGAGGTTTAGTTGTTAAAACAATGTTAAAAGTTGCTGATAACAAAAGATACTTATCCATCCTACAAAATACCAAAGGAGTTGTATTTATTGCCACTCCCCATAACGGTTCAGAGTTAGCTACGATGGTTAAGGATATTAGAGATAATACACCCCAAGTTTTAGAGATTTTGGAAAGTCGGTTTCCTTTTTCAAAAAATTTCTTCAAAAACAACAAAATGGGTGATTTTTTAGTTGATCATAGTGATTTTTTGACTCCTACTTCAATTGTTGAAACATTAATACCCAATGAAGCTCAATTAAACAATTTAACTGATTTTTATCAGCAACAAAGTAAGGATTTAGGAATCGTTACTTTAGCATTTTATGAAATGTATGATATGTGGGGATTTACAGTAGTAGATAAAGACAGTGCCAACCCAGAAATTAGACGAAACTTTCCTGAACCGATTAATAAAAATCATGTTGACATTGCTAAATGTGAAAGTCCAAACGATATTTTATATAAAGTAGTAAAACAGTTTATTGTAGATTACAAAAATAAGCTCGAAAAAATAAATAAAAGGGAAGAAAAGCATTTTGAAAAAGTTTCTCAATCTCTAGAACAGGGTAATCTTATATTTTTTATTGGTTCAGGAATTAATTCAACTGATAAGGAAAAAACTGTATTGAGTGACAAAACTGAAAGAGTTATAAAAGTTTGTAAATTTCCTCCTAGTGATCAAAAGATTGCAGATGAACTAACCCTTAAATCTCATATAAACACTGATGAAATTATAGGAACTCCTTGTCAAATTTGTCCCATAAAACCCAAAAATAGACCAGTCAATAAAGTTAATGGAAATCAAGAAAAAAACATAGCAAACTTTAGTTGTCCAGTAATGCAAAAAATAGATCAGAAAAGAAATACAAATCAGCAATTAATTGAAGAAGAAAATTTAGCATTTGCGAAGCTACAGATTAGGTGTCACGGACAATTTATTAAAGAGATTAATGGTTCTATTGATAAAATATTACAAGGTTTATACAGAAATCCCTATGAATGTAATGAGTTACAAAAATTATTAGTAGAAATTGTATCTGTAAATAGGGAAAATAGAAAGACTTTTCCTTTAATTATCACAACTAACTATGATTATGGTATTGAAAAAGCATTTGAGAAAGTTTATGAGGAAGCTTTTAAACAAGACTTGAGAAAAGCTTATCAGGAAGACTTTAGAAAAATGTTTGATTCACTTTGCCAAAAAACATTTGGAGAAACTTTTTTAAAACTTAAAATAATCAATTATAAAAATAGAAATATCTGGCAAAAGGTAAAAGAGGATTGTGGAAATTTTTTTACAATTATGTTTGACGAGATATTTTTAGAAGTGGAAGAGCCTGAAAAATATAAAGATGTTTGGGAAAAAGCTAGAAAAAATTTGAAAGAACCTTATGATAAATCTTGGGAAAAAACAATCAAAGAATCTGGTTTAAAGACAAAAGAGTATCAAGACATTTTGCAAGAATTTAAAAAACCCTTGGAAAAAACCTTTGAAACATACTTCTCAAATTATCAAAAATATCAAGAAGTTTGGGGAAAAGTTAGAAAGGAGTTTCACGAATCAGGAAAAGATATTTTTAGTGTTGTATATTATTCAGGAGATTATACTCTAGAAAAAGGTTACATAACTGAAGCTAATCCAAATTGGAAATTAATTTCTTATAAATATCAAAATGATACTAAACTCTTGAAGATTGATGATATTAAACGATTAAAAAGGGGAGATGTAGAAAAGACTGGTTTAGATGAAGAAACTCTTAAGAAACATCCTGTTTTAATTAAGCTTTGTGGAGGGCAAATTTATGGAAGAACAGAAACTGAAAATCAATGGAGGTTTGCAATTTCAGGAGTTAACTCCCTAAAAGACTTTGCAAACACCAGAATGCTATCTACTTTAGTCATTACAGATTTTTGTAGAACCCATGATATTCTATTCCTTGGTTATAGTGCTACCGATGCTGAATTACAAGATATTTTAGATACCCTAGTTCCTCCTATACTCGGACGAGAAAAGTATTCTAAAGGGTGGTTAATTAATCAATCTGATATCGGAGAACTAAATAAGCAAATTGCTAACTATTGGTATAATTGGCATATTGAGATTGATCATAATCATCATAATTACTCTTGGAAAAATTACCTTAAAAAATTATGGGAGATTGAGAATCTGACAAAGAATAATCATGAATAATAAGTATGAATAACTAAGTATATCTAATTGATAATTAACCGATGATGTAATAATTATGAATACCATCAATGAAGAACAGAAACAACCAGAAATTACTCCCTATAAAGAAGGGTTAAAGTCTTTTGAAGAAAAAGATGCTATTTTCTTTTTTGGACGAGAAAAAGAACAAAAAGAAATACTAAGTCATTTTAAAGCTTCTCGACTAACGGTACTTTATGGAGATAGTGGGGTTGGTAAAACTTCTCTCTTACAAGCGGGTATTGTTAGTTATTTTAAAAAATTAGCCCGCCAAAATCAAAATAGAAATAAAACACAAAATCGCAGTCCAAGAGTTGCTATTTCTGTCTTAAACCTTGAGCATTGTTATCGTCAATTGGCGAAAAATCAGCAAAATAACAAACCTCAACAGAACTTAGAAGAAGCCTTATTATACAAAATCATAGAAGCAGTTAAAGAATGCAACCAAGAAGAAAGTGAAACCCTTGATGATTTAGAAAACGGCCCAAGCTTAAATTTTATTGAAAAATTAGAGGCTTTAGCAGATAAAGTTGAGGGAGAATTGTTTATTATCTTAGATCAATTTGAAGAATATTTTCGACAAGAAAATAATTATGACAAAGGGAACTTTAAAGAAAATTTCACTCGTTGTATGGAAATTTATGGTTTTCCTGTCCACTTTTTAATTAGTATTCGTTCCGATCAACTTTATCGACTTGAAAAAGAGTTTAAAGAACAAATTCCTACAATTTTGGATAACTGTGTAATTTTAGAGTCTTTGACAGAAGAATCAGCAGAAAAAGCGATTGAAAAGCCGATTGAAAGATATGATTTTATTCAACATATTATTCATTATCCTCTAACTATTTTATCTGGTAAACAATATCAAGGTAAAAGTTCTTTCTTAGAAAATGATCTAATGAACTACTTTAACTTTAATAAAGATAAGCTCCTAATTAATGAAGTATATTGTGTTAGTGATAATAATATTAAGGAAATAACCACAAGTTTGGAACAACTTAATAAGGAATCTAAAAAAAGTATTATTATCTTTAAAGATTTTTATAAATATATGAATTCTGATAAAAATGAACACCTCAATAAACTACTGGAAATGATTAAAAACAGGAAATCCCAATCAAAGATTAATGTTGTGATAGAAATACAGAATAAGCAACAGTTAGAAAAATTAGAAGAATATTATAAAAAATTGGAACCGAAATTAAACCAGGAAAATCAAGGTTATTTTGAGTTATCTAAAAATTCTATTAAGTACGAAAAAAATGGAAGTGATGACTTTGATCCTACTAAAATACAATTAGAAGCTGATATTGAGTTTCTAAGAGGGGAATTTTCTAGAAAAATTGATCAAGATCTAGCTCCTAAAATTAGAGAAATAATCAAAACTAAACCGATTATTCAGAATATTACTAATTTTTTGAATGAATCTTATGATTCAACTCAAAGCAAAATGCAAAAGGGAATTAATGATCAAATAACTAGAAAAAAAATAGAAAATTTAATCAAAATAGATCCAATCATTAATAATGATGATGTTGATGAGATCATTAAAGTGCTTTACGTTTTCAATAATGTTTTTGATGTTTTTGGCAACTCAAATGAGATCATAAAAAATATAAATAACTTAACTAATACAAAAAAAATTGTTGCTGATTTAATGCAACTTTGCGTTGAAAATAAAAGTCAAATAAATCGGAATAAAATAGAGGAAATTATGACAAATAACATTAAAGAAATTATGAGTAATAAGATTTTAATTAATCTTAAGCATGATTACGAAGAGAAGGTTTTGTTTGTGAATCAATACCAATCTGTATTTGAGAATTTAATCACCGAAAATATTGTTAAAATTCTTTATCAGGGTAATAAAATACCATCTCCTTACTTACAATTGATAATGTACACATGGTGGAAAAATGGAAAAAATTATGATAATAAAAAACATTCAAAAGATACAGAGCAAAATCAAAAATCAAACAATCAACAAATACGAATAAATCTATGTTTAGGAACTTTGTTAGAGAGTTCTTTCGAAATACAGCTTAACAAGGACACTACCAGTAAAAATTTGAAAAAACAGGATAAACATGAGAAGAAAGTAAAAATTAAAATTGATTCTCTATCTAAAATCCTTAAGGAAATATGGGCTAATTATTCAGCCGAGATAGCTAAAAATAACTTAAGAGAAGAAACTGATAATAAAGCTTTGGAAGAGATTATACAAAGGCAATTACAACTGCTAGTAAAAAAATCAGTACAAGGAATACTTGAAGAATATCTTAAAGAGGTTATTGACGAAGCTGGTTACCAGCTAAATAATGGTGATTCAGAAGCAAAATCTGAGCAAAATAAATCTGGGGCAGACTTGACAAAATTTACAACTAGAGAGGAAGTTTATCGCTTTACCCATCATTTATATGCGATTTCTAGGAAACAAAAAGAAGGAAAAGAGGAACCCATTTTAAATTATATTAATGAAGAAACACAAACATTAAAGCTTCCCCTTCCTCCTTTAGAAACAAAACGAGTTCATAGATATTTAGATTATTGTACTGAAAAACGAATTCTTCAACCTGTTGCAGTCGGTTCACCTCCATCTATTTACTATGAGATTTTCTTTGATGCTTTGATTCCTGCCATTGAAACCTATCAACAAGAACATTTAGACTATCTTCTTTGTTTCCAAAAACATCAAGAATTAAAAGTAAAATCTCTAGCTTGTTTACGAAAAAACAAAGGAGAAATCGCTGCTTTATTAGCGAAAGAAAGCTATGATTACCGAAACAATAAACTAGCAGAAATAGAAACCTATAAAATTGATAGCAAAGATAATGAAGAAATCAAAAATCTACTAATTTCTGAAGCTAAAGTTGATGAATGTTTGCGGGAAGTTCTTAAATCTCCTAATTTTAATAGTTCCTGTCTTGAATTAGAAGAGAAAGGAGATTGGGTAGATAATCGCCAATCTTTACAAAAGTGTCTAAGGGATTTTCGACAAGTAATATTTAGTCCAGATGGCAGTTTTTTGGTAGCCAGTAATCAAAATGGAAATTTGGGATTTTGTTATCTTCTTAGAAAAGATAGTAAAGATAGTAAAGATAGTTTAGAATTCAAACCAGAAGTAAACGGATTAAAATCTATTAATGAAAAACCTGCTCATGACCCAAAAAAAATAAGGGAAGGACTGTTTATCGATATCGCCATGACTTTTATTAATAATGACCGATTTATTTCAGTAGCCAGAGATGGAGAAATTAAGTTATGGAAGATTGAAAATTCATCAAATATTGAATTATCAAGAAAATTAACTGAAGAAAAAGTAACAGAAACATTTGTTTCAGTAGCTTTTAATAAGAAGAAACACTTATTAGCTGTGGGTAGTTGGGAAGGGAATATATGGCTAGGAAATATTCAAGACCTTAATAAACATTCAGTTTTTGATAAGTTACCATTCTGTCATGATAAAACATAAAAAAAAAATTGGATTTGGTCAGTAGCATTTAATAAAAATGGTAACTTTTTAGCCACAGGTGGAAAAGATGGTATTGTTCGTATCTGGAAAATAAATCAACTAGATAATGACAAACAACATCAAAGTGGCCAAACCCCGAGATCTGATACATTATTTTATCCATATGAGTGTGGTGATGAAATTTTTTGTGTTACATTCAGTCCAGATGATAAATGGCTTGCTGCTGCAAGTAGAGATAATAATGTATATATATGGCAGTCTCCTAAAGATGGTAGCTGGAACAAGATAGCTCAACTGGGAGCATTTCAATTTTGCACGTTAGCTTTCTTTTTTAAGAGGTGCTGAAAGTCTTGGATTTTGGTTACCCTGGGTGATGCTTTTACAAACATCGGATGCTCCCGATCAACCTATGATCTTAAAAGCACATAAAGATAATGTAAGAACTCTCGCTTTTAATTCGGATTCTACCTTATTGGCATCAGGTAGTGAAGATCAGACGATTCGTATATGGGATTTAGAAGAAATTAGTAACAATATCAAAGCAGGAAAAAAAGAAATATCCAACAGTAAACAACTATTACATGGTCATAAATACGGTGTGTGTTCCGTTGCTTTTGATCCTAAAGATCCTCAACGCCTTGTTTCTTGTAGTTGGGATAGAACCATTCGCTTTTGGTATCTTGAGGGACATATTGATGCTGAACCAAAAAGCTTTATAGACTTCCCTAAGAATCCAAAGAATAAGGAAAAGATGGAAAAATTAGATGCTATTGCAACATCGTTTATCAACAAAAATGAAGTGATTATTGGATATAGAAACGGCACGATCATAATTAGAGACATCAGTAAACCATCAAACTCTGAACCCAAACTATTAGTATCTGGTTCGGAGGATGTTGATATTTATGCGATCGCCTTTGACATCAAATATAACAATCTTCAGAAAATCGCTATAAGTGGTGAATACAAGAATACACATAAATTAATAAACAAATTATGGGATGCAGAAAATAATAAAAATCATAATATAAATACAACAGTACATTTAGATGAATTATCAGAAATATTAGTGAATTTTCTTGTCAAGTCACTCTCTTTCAATTCTAATGGTACAAAATTAGCTTTGACTGGACACGATCCTTCTAGTGATGAGAAATGGGATTTACAAGTATGGGATGTTACTAACTCAGAACCACACCTTATTAAACCATTTAAAAAAGTTAAACCAGAGGAGTTTCAATGGAAAGTAACCACAGTTGCTTTTAGTCCTCGTGAAGAGAATTTATTGGCTGTTGCAGGTAATGTTGATGATAAAGATGAAGTTGACATCAGATTGTGGAATATAACAACTGAACAACCTCCAGATCCATCAGGAACACATAAGAAACGCTATGGAGGTAAAGCCCCTGTTATACTCGTTTTTAGTCCTGATGGAAAACAACTGGCTTCAGGAAGTGATAGTGATGATATTACATTGTGGAAAGTAGACTTAGATAAAGAACCACAATTAACAGAAATCACACATTTACCAAAACCACCTGAAGATCCCCAAAAATTACCCACTTATAATTTCTGGATCACATCCCTTGCGTTTAATAATCATCATCATAAACAATTGGCATCAGGCCGTTATGATGGAAGTATCCAAGTTTGGGATTTAGATTCAGATCACTGGAAAGATGAAAATTACAAACCCAAGATTCTTAAGCATCATGAAGAACGAGTTAATGCTCTTACATTTAGTAAGGATGGGGAAACATTAGTTTCTGTGAGTAATGATGACAGTGAGAAAAAACTACTGGTTTGGACTATATCAACGAAGAAATTAGCTGAGAAACTCAACAAAAGACTCTACAGTGAATTAAACCCAGAGGAACAAGAAGAATATCTAGGAAGAAAGAAATCTACTGGCCTTGATTCGCGCCCTTGAAAACCAATAATCCCCACACCCCACACCCTACACCCCACACCCTACACCCTACACCCTACACCCTATCTCAACTCTAAAATTGGTTGGCGCAAAATATGAGTATATCGATTTAACACCTCAAAATATAGCATTTCTCGGACTCATGAGGTACACCTAACACCTGCCTCCTGCCTCCTGCCTCCTGCCCCCTGCCTCAAAGCGATAACCTCTGTACCTCACAAGCATGGGAACTGCTATAATTGTATTTCAGTTTTTTTGATTACTCTACTATGGGAAGCCCACGATAGCGAATAGGGTTATTTTTAATCGAGTAACTGTTATTTCTACCCTTCGATGAAGAGACATTAGAATCCAATTTCGGTAATTTTTCCTCAGAAGAGCTATTGTCTTCAAGTTCACCCCGTAGTTTTTTCAGTGCTAAATCAATTCGATTTTCAAGAACCAGAGAAGAAAGTTCTAAAGAGGCTATAACCAACAAAAACATCTGTTCTTGACAAGGAATAAGACTGATTTGACCTTCCTTGGCGCGGAGGGTAATTTTATCAAATGTTGAGTCATGAAAATTCTGGGAAGATAGTTGAGCGATCCTCAGAAAACTTCCCGCCAAAACCATAACACTACTTTCGTCTATACCAATAGGTACTATGATAGGATATCCCTCGGAGGAAACTAAGGCAATTTTTTGAATTCCGAGAGATTGAGCCATTAAATATTCTAAAATTTCTTTAATTTTGTTAATATTCATAACGTAACTTTATTTAGTGACATCCTCCCACACCAAATCACAGATTATGGTGTGGGCTTCCCGACTCACGACGGGATATTTCTGCCCACAGAGGGATATTCCCCCTACGCCAGTTATCTAGGTTCATCACCCCCGACACCTCGACAAGGGGCTTTCTCTGGAGGTGTCCTCCAGAGCTTGTACGCCCCGTTTGACAGACGGTTTCCGTTCGGCAGAGTCCCTGCCTACTATGTGTTTCTATTCCTCGGTTACAAATTTCTTGGGCTGAGGCCACATCTCTATCACATTGGTATCCGCATTCAGAGCAATTGTGAACCCTATCAGCTAGGGTTTTTCTGAGGGAGGCGCGACAATTAGGGCAAGTTTGGCTGGTTCCCCGATGGTCAACCAAGCCGAAATACTTACCTCTTACTTTACAGACATATTTCAGAATATCCCTAAACTGCCCAAAACCTGCATCAAGAGTATGCTTACCAAAAAAGCCCTTAGCCATAGTACGAAAGTCAATATCCTCCATAAAGATAGAGTCTCCCATGTCACAGACTTGATGAGCTAATTTGAATTGGTAATCTTTGCGCTTGAAAGCAATATGATTGTGTTGCTTTTCGACTTTTTTTCTAGCCTTTTCGTAGTTGTTAGAACGTCTTTGTCTTGAGTGCGTCTTACATTCGGCTTGCGAAGCCGAATTACGCACTCGCTGTTTTCTACTTAGGCGACGTTGCAGCAATTTCAGCTTGCGGTGTTCGCTTTTGAAGAATTTACGTCTTTTTTCTACATAGTTATCACTGGTAGCTAAATAACTAGAAAGTCCAACATCAAGTCCAAGAAAATGTCCAAATGGTGATTCAATCTCAGGCCAAGTTAGATCAGATTGAATGCTGATGACAGCAAACCAACCCTTAGCTTTCTTGATAATTCTTACCTGTTTGATGACAAAACCATTAGGGATTGGACGATGAAGATTAATCTGTACTTTCTTCAATTTAGGTAGATTAATATGCCACCCACCCACCCCCAGCCCCTCCTGGGAGGGGAGTTGGAGGGGTGGGTTTCTAAACTGAGGAAACAGTAAAGATTTCATCTGTCCGTACTTCTTGAACCGAGGAAAACCAAACCCCCTATTACGGAAAAAGTCCCAAGCGTCGTGAAGTCTTCTCACATTTGTTTGTAAGACTTGGCTTGAGACTTCAGCTAATTCAGGAAATACTTTTTTGGCTTTTGGTAACTGGTTTTGTTGCTGATGATAACTAGGAAAAGGATAATCAGCAGACATGATATATTCTGACTCTAACGAACATCGATCTACTGGACACTTCCTCGAAGCTATCCAATCCTTTAACTCACGCAAAGCATAATTATATGAACGGCGACAAATTTCTAGCCATTCAGATAACATTGCATCTTGTTTGCTATCAGGATATATTCGGTAACAATAGTTGAGTGTTAGAGTCATAATAGTATGTTAGCACAAAAACTATCAAGTGGTAACACAAGTTATCTAAGCTTGGTTGTGCTGTCGCACGTTAATATATTGGTCAGGCTGTATCCACACGCTGACCGTTGCCGATTCCCTTAAACTCCTCGGACGGTACAGCGTGGGACTTAGCCCGACATTTAAAGTTAAATTTCAGCTTAACAGTTTTCTCCATTCAACTACAATTTCAATATAGATAAAGCTATTGCCCTTTCTTATTATTTTATGAAAAAATGGAATCTAAAGACTAAAATCATAGTTGTGTCAATCCTAGTCGCCACACTACCTGTGATTAGTTTAGGCGTAATAACTTATTATATAAGCATTCAGTCCTTAAAAGACCCTATTACTCAAGTTAAACAAACTGGGGATTTCACAAAGATAGAAGAAATTGAACTAGCACTGCAACAACAATTAGGTTTGTTAGCCTTGGTAACTGGGGGAACCGCTTTACTAGCCGGGGGAATAAGTGTAAGACTGTCTTATAAAATTGTCAATCATATTTTAAAAGCATCTCAAGCTTCTGGGGATTTAGTGAGTCGTCTCCATCAAGAGACTAAAACCAACTTTGTGGCCACTCAAGATCAAGGTGAACTATCTAGCTTAGAAAATAACCTGAATCTAATCGCACAATATCTTCCCCATTTATTATGGAAACAGGAAGCCAAAGAAGAATGGTTTCAAATTTTCATCAACATTAACCGCCAGTTATGGGCATCATTTTCCGAAGAAGATCTATTTAAAACCACTGTTGAGGAAGTTCGGCAAGCCTTGAAAAGCGATCGGGTGGTTATTTTTCGCTTTGACCATAACTGGGAAGGAACCTTTGTTGCTGAATCCATTGCCCCAATTTGGCCTAAAATGCTTTGGGCAACTGTCACAGATCCTAACTTTGGAATGGAGTACACCCAAGGCAATCAGGTTGAGGGAGTCAAAATCATCAATAATATCTATCAAGCAGGGTTATCTGATGATCACATTGGATTTTTGGAGCGATTTGCTGTTAAAACTAGCTTGATTGCCCCTTTAAGCTATAAACATCACCTATTTGGCCTCTTGATTGTTCACCAATGTTCCACTCAACGTCCGTGGCAGCCATCAGAGATCGATTTATTAGCTCAAATTGCAACCCAAATGGGCTTAGCCTTTGAGCATATTCAGCGAATCCAACGGTTAGATGCGGCTGCTGAACAGTCCCAGTTATTCACTGATATTACCCTTCGTCTACGAGAATCCATTAGAGAAGAGGATGTTCTCAAAATTACTGTCGAAGAAGTTCGTCAAACTTTGAAAACAGACCGAGTTATTGTCTATCAATTTGATGCTGACTGGTATGGAACGGTGGTTGCTGAATCAGTGTTACCAGGATTTCCTAAAGCGTTGTGGGCAGAAATCAGAGACCCTTGTTTTGCTGAAGGTTACGTAGAGTTCTATCAACAAGGTCGTATTCAAGCGGTTGAGAATGTTCATGAAGCAGGTTTAACTGAGTGTCATCTCAAACAACTTGAACCCTTTGAGGTCAAAGCCAATTTAGTTGCACCCATTCTTAAAGATGACCGACTTTTTGGGTTGTTAATTGCCCATCAATGTTCTGCCCCTCGTGTTTGGCAACAATCAGAAATGGATTTAGTGGCTCAGCTTGCTATACAAGTGGGATTAGCGTTAGATCATGCTAGACTTCTCGAACAGGTGGATACTGAATTAGAGCGAACCCATTTATTAGCTCGTCTCGTCCTTCGTCTACGAGAATCCATTAGAGAAGAAGATGTTCTCAAAATTACTGTCGAAGAAGTTCGTCAAGCTTTGAAAACAGACCGAGTTATTGTCTATCGGTTTGATGCTGACTGGTATGGTACGGTGGTTGCTGAATCAGTGTTGCCGGGATTTCCTAAAGCGTTGTGGGCAGAAATTAAAGACCCTTGTTTTGCTGAGGGTTACGTAGACTCCTATCAAAAAGGTCGTATTCAAGCGGTTGAGAATATTTATGAAGCAGGTTTAACTGAGTGTCACCTCAAACAACTGGAACCCTTTCGGGTCAAAGCCAATTTAGTCGCGCCCATTCTCAAAGATGATCAACTTTTTGGGTTGTTAATTGCCCATCAATGTTCTGCTCCCCGTGTTTGGCAACAATCAGAGATTAATTTATTGTCTCTGGTGGCAACACAAGTGGGTTTAGCTTTAGATCTTGCTAGGTTACTCTCGGTAACTTAAACTTAAACAATGTTTTGAGTCTAAAAAAGGTTATATAGCGTTTCTCTCAACGAGTGAGGTACATCTAATATTTAATCCCTAACTCCTGACTCGGAGACTCCTGACTCCTAAAACTAGAAAACTTTGTACCTCACAAGTATGGGAACTGCTATAATAATAGGTTCTAAAGAATATCTTAAATATAAAAAAAATTTTCAGATTAATCATCTGCTTTTTGTTGCTAAATTGTTTTAAAATAAGAGAGGAAAAATTAACAGTAATGCTTGTATCTATCTTATGTCAAGTCAACTTCAAACAGAACAGTTGAAAATTGAATATTTACAGCCTCTCGACACTGAAAAAGAATCAAATCATTCCATAGGTCAAGATATCAAAAAAGGATTGATTGAATGTCCTAAAAAAATACCCTCTAAATATTTTTATGACGATCAAGGATCTCAGTTATTTGAACAAATTTGTGAGTTACCTGAATACTATCCTACCCGAACAGAAGCCAGCATTTTAAGTGAATATGCAGAAGAAATTGCCCAAAGGACAGGACTGTGTGAATTAGTAGAATTAGGAAGTGGAAGTTCGACTAAAACTCGCTTATTATTAGATGCTTATGATAAGCAAAATGAGATGTTTAAATATATGCCCATTGATGTTAGTGCAGGGATTCTTCAAGAAAGTGCAATGCAATTAAAACAGGATTATAGTTCCTTACAAATTCAAGGATTAGTGGGAACTTATGACCAAGCATTAACTCAATTAAAACCAACTTCTTTGCCAGCAAGAATGATTTTTTTCTTGGGAAGTTCCATCGGTAATTTTGGTGAGAGTGATTATGATAACTTTTTAAACAAAATTGCACAAGTTTTGGAAGATGGAGATTATTTTTTATTGGGAATTGATTTACAAAAACCTAAGTCAATTCTAGAAGCAGCTTATAATGATAGTCAAGGAGTAACGGCTGCTTTTAACTTAAATATGCTGTCTCATTTAAACCACAAATTTCAAGGAAACTTTGATGTAAATTCTTTCAAACATAAAGCTATTTATAATGAAGAAAAACAACAAATAGAAATGTATTTGTTGTCTGAAAAAGCTCAAGAAATCAATCTTAAAAATCTTGACTTAAAGGTGAATTTAGAAAAAGGAGAAAAAATATTAACTGAGATTTCTCGTAAATTTGATGTAGAAAAAACGAAACATCGGTTAAACTCTAAACAATTAAAACCAATCAAAGTCTTTACAGATAAGAATCACTGGTTTGCCTTAATTCTTTGTAAAGCTTCAAAATAAGTTTTTAGATGTCTTACAATTAACCAAAAACTATCATGTCATCTCTTAAATCTGAATTACCCATTTCCCTTGATAACTGTTCTCAAGATTCCCTAATTAATTACTTTCAAAATAGTTGGGAACTAGAAGATATTTTAATGAGAAGTATTATCGATGATGAAACATTTTATATAAATCCCGATCCTCTGAGAAATCCATTGATTTTTTATTTAGGACATTCTGCTGCTTTTTATATTAATAAATTAATTAGAGTTGAGTTATTGCAGAACCGAATTAATGCAGATTATGAAATATTATTTGAATTTGGAGTTGATCCCGAAAATGCAGAAGAATTAAATCAAGCGATCGCTAATATTAATTGGCCAAAGGTTCAGGAAGTTTGGGACTATCGCTATCAAGCTTATGAAGTTATTTTAAACATTATTAAAAATACGCCTCTTAACCTTCCTATTCATAATAATCATCCTCTTTGGGCCTTAGTGATGGGGATAGAACATCAACGGATTCATTTTGAAACCTCTTCCATGTTATTGCGACAACTTCCCACAGAAAAGTTAAACAAACCGCAAGGATGGCAATATGCACCGTCTCAGGGAGTTCCTAATAAAAATAACATGGTTTTAGTAGAAGAAGGAACTGTTAAATTAGGAAAAGCTAAAGATAATCCCTTATATGGATGGGATTGTGAATATGGCGATCGTTTAGTTAAAGTTAAACCATTTTTTGCCAGTCAATATTTAATTACTAATGGAGAATTTCTAGAATTTGTCAATAGTAAAGGTTACGAAAATCAAGCTTATTGGGATGAAAAATCTTGGCAATGGAAAGAGGAAAATAAAATCAAGAATCCTAAATTTTGGCAATCAAATAATGGGAAATATTTTTATCGTGCCATGTTTAATGAAATGCCATTACCTTTAAATTGGCCCGTAGAAGTGAATTATTATGAAGCAATCGCTTACTGTCGCTGGAAAGGAGAAGAAACAAGATTAATGAGTGAAGCTGAATGGAATTTAGCCACGTATGGATCCAATGATAACTATCAAGTAGACATCCAAGAAGTTGATGATTATAATCTTAATTTGAAGTTCGGTTCACCCAGTCCAGTCGGGTTATTAAAAACAGCGGAAAGTAACTCAGGACTATGGGATCTCAGGGGAAATGTTTGGGAATGGTTAGACGAAAATTTTAACCCCTTACCAGGGTTTAAACCCCATTTTCTCTATGAAGATAATTCTGCACCCTTTTTTGATAATAACCATAAAATGATGTTGGGAGGGGCTTGGGTAACTCAAGGAACAGAAACCTTAAAATATTATCGCAATTGGTTTCGTCCGAACTTTTATCAACACGCAGGTTTTAGGATTGTTAGTAGTGGGGTGTGAAGTCGCTTCGCTCTTGGGTGTGGGGTGTAGGGTGTAGGGTGTAGGGGTGATGGGGAGTGTGGGAAGAGAGGGGAGTGTGGGGTGATGGGGTGATGGGGTGACGGGGGGAATATATATGAATGATTTCTCCGAGTCTCCCACTCTCCCAGTCCCCTTGTCTCCCTAGTCTTTGTTGATAAATGTTTACACAGTTTACTTTATTTATGTCCCACCACTTAGCCGATCGATGAAGATCATAAGTTATAGTTGTGGGTAACTTAAAATAAACTAATCATAAAGTCCTCGTTATAGCAGTCCCGAATGTTACCTGAGTCAACCCTAAACCAACTCAAAAGTACACTACCAGACGGTCAATTACCCCCCAGTTACGGAGTTTACTTCAAAAATACCCTCGTTGCCCTTTGTCATGCCTTAGAAGACCATATTCTCAAAAGTACCCCCGACGATCCCCAACAGCATCCTCTGGTGTTGGTGACGTTTCAACAGGGAAAATGGTACTTACAAGAAGCCGATCGCTATCATGACATTGCCCAATGTTCCCGTCATATTGCGATCGCTGCGGTTGCAGAAAGCGGGTTTGACAGCCATAAAACAGGAAAATTAGACAATGTATCCTTAGTTCATCTGAATCAAGATGATGCCCTGGTAGAAGAGTGGAATTTAATTATTTTAGCCCCAGGATACGCAGCAATGGTCTTGTGTCGAGAATTATCTCCTGAAGATTATCGGGCCGATACCCAACCCCAAACCGACACAGAACGAAAATTTTACGGACTTTGGACCTTTGATCGTCTTCCAGTCGAAGCGTCAGCGAAAATTTTAATCGAAGGAATGCGGCCTTATAACCCAGAATTAGCCGATCGATTAACCAAGATGCAAGAGGCGATCGCCACCAGTCCCAAAGACGTTCCCATTGATCTCACGGGAGTTGTCTCTCGCATTGTTACTTATTTACAAACCTCTCAACAACAGTTAGTCACCATTAACCGTCAAACAAGGGAACTGGTGGACTTAGAAGGACAAGCATTAAAATTAAATCGAAATTTAGCCGCCAGTAAGTTACAAGCCTTTTTACGCATGGCCCAACGGGTGGATGAAAGGGATACAGATAACCCGGTTGCTTCTTTACAAGTCTCCGCCTTAGCAGAAACCATCGGACAGTTATTAGACTTACCGACTTTGCAACTAAGACGACTGAGGTTAGCAGGGTTATTATATCGCATTGGTCTGGCTGAAGCACCCAGAGAAGTATTTACCCACACTCCCGATCAATTAAACGATTCAAGTTATGCTTTTTGGAGAGACAGGGCAACCCTAGGATCTCAATTATTAGCCACTATGCCCGAATTAAAAGCCATTAAAGACATTGTAGGAAAGCAGTTGGAACATTGGGACGGAAGCGGGAAACCCAATGGCTTAAAAGGGGAAGAAAACAGTATTGAAGCCAGAATATTAGGGTTAGTTTCTTACTTCCAAGAATTAACCCAACCCAGAGGCGATCGCCCCCCCTTGAGTGTGGGAGAAGCGTTAGAAAAATGCCAATCTTACCGAGAAACTTGGTTTGATCCCACTTTAGTTGATACCCTTGCTAACATTATTAGATTAGTGGAAATGGGGTTAATGTGTTTACCCGATCGCCCAAGTCAACTGCCGGCTATTTGGTTAGAAGAAGCGACAAAATGAAGTCACAAGTCAGAATTTTTTTAATCAAACAACATAAATATAAAGGAGGTTATAGATGAGTACAATCATCGATTTATCTGATATTCGTGACGGAAAAATTAAAGATTTAGCAGGGCAAGATTTGTCCCGACTCGACTTATCAGGGGCTGATTTATCGGGGGCTGATTTATCAGGGGCAAACCTACGAACCAACTTACGAGGGGCTGATTTAACAGGGGCTAATTTAACGAATGCAGACTGTCGCAATGCTGATTTAAGAGGGGCTGTTTTATCAGATGTTCAAGCTAAAAATGTTAGTTTAGCAGGGGCATTTTTAGCTGGTTCTGTGTTAAGTCATTTAGATTTAACCGGGGTTGATCTTCGGGGTTGTGATCTACGGGGGGCAACGTTAGTAGGCACTATCTTACAACAAGCGGATTTAAGTAATACCAATCTTTCGGGGGCTGATTTATCTCAAGCAGACTTAGAAGAAGCTATACTCAATGGAGCAATTTTAAAAGGGACTAATTTGACTAATGCCAACCTATTATGCGCTCAAGTTGAACAAGCCATTATAGAAGGTACATTTTTAGATAAAACTTGTATAGAGGGAACTCCTTTAGATTAGGAAATATTCATGGTTCCTTGGCTAACTAAAACTGAACATCCTCCTACACAAATCTTATTTATTTTTCCCTCAACTTTTTCAGTTTTTACTTCAAGAAAACTGGGTCTTCCCATCTCAAATCCTTGTTCAATTCGCCAGTGAAAGATTCCATTATTTTCTGTTTCACGAATGCCTAAATATCCCCCAAAAGCAGTGGCAGCAGAACCTGTAGCGGGATCTTCTGTAACACCTAACCCTGGTGCAAACATTCTTGCACGAATATTTGACCCCTTATTTTCAGGTTCAAAACAGAAGACATAGAGAGAAGAAGCCCAATTATTTTCTAATATTTGTTGCCAGCGATCGCTATTTAATTTTATGCGTTTTAATGCGTCTCTATTATGGAGAGGAACAAATAAAAAAGGTAGTCCGCAAGAAGCTGCTTGGGGGCTATATTTATCCTGTCCAAAGTCTTCTCTTTTTAAGTTTAAAACTAATGCTAATTCTTCTATTGATGGAATCTTATCATAAAATTCTGGTAATTGAGGTGAAGTTAATTCTGTATAAATTGGTTGCTGATTGTCAAATTTAATTTTAACGGGAACTAACCCAACATCTTCCTCAACAATAATATCACAATCACTATTTTTGTCCAGCGAATTATCAGTTAAGCCTAAAATATAGGCTGCACCCAATGTTGGATGACCGGCAAATGGTAATTCTTGAGTTGGGGTAAAAATACGCAATTTTTGGGTAGCATTAGAAACAGTAGGAGGTAAAATAAAAACCGTTTCTGAAAAGTTAAATTCTGCTGCTATTTTTTGCATTATTTCAGAAGATAAACCTTCTGCATTAGGAAAAACAGCTAATTGATTTCCTCCAAATATAGTATTAGTAAAAACATCAACAGTATAGAATAAATAAGCCATAATAATTAAACTCTGTAGTGGACTAACACAACTAATTTTGTACATTAGAATTAGGTCTACATCTATTCCATTATTTTAGCTGTGTTAATCCAGTAGGGTGGGTTAAACAACTATAATCTAGGTTACATAGCATTTCTGGGACTCATGAGCTACAGTTAATACTCAACTTCTGAACTCCCGAACTCCCGAACTCCTGAACTCCTGAACTCCTGAACTCC
>JAAUYD010063641.1_pt1 | contig 24247 bp, 22 predicted proteins | sample 7278101 | NCBI WGS metagenome assembly JAAUYD01 (sample SAMN14350128, study PRJNA611818) | marine sediment metagenome | isolation source: surface marine sediment (0.6m) | place: French Polynesia: Moorea | collected 2018-08
TACACGGTCGAGTCGCTCGCGTACGGCGCGTTGGACCTGGCGGTATTCGTCGGCGAGCGACGCCGGGCAGGTCGAGTTGTCGATGCCGTCCACGAGCACGAGCGCTGCTGTAGCTGCCGGGAAGCGTTCGCACAGTTCGGGCGTGTACTCGAACCCCGTGACGGTCATCGTTCCGACGTGGCCAGACGAATCGCGAAGCCCGCGAGAACCACACCGAGGGACTGCTCGATGCGCCGCACCAGGCCGGGTCGGTCGAGCACCCGTGAGCGAAGACCCGCCGCGCCGGCGGCGTAGACGAGGAACACCGCGAGCGTCATGCCCATGAACACGGCGCTGAGCCCGACGAGGCGCACGTCACCCAGCGTTGGCGCCGTGTCGAGGAACTGGGGCAAGAACGCAAAGAAGAAGATCGTCAGCTTCGGGTTCAACAAGTTGATCAGCACGGCTCGCCGAATCGTCGCCCACGCCGTCACCGACGGCTCGTCGTCGCTGCCGAGTCCTCCGAGTCGCCCGGTCGACCGCAGCATGCCGACCGCCAGATACCCGAGGTAGGCAACGCCGAGCCATCGCACCACCTCGAACGCCTCTGCACTCGTCTGCATCACCCCGGACAGCCCGACCGCCGCCGCAACCAGGTGTGGAACGATGCCGAGCGTGCACCCGATCGCTGCGATGCTGCCGCGCTGCCAACCCGCGGTCATCGCCGTCGCGATCGAGTACACCGCACCCGTCCCCGGCACCATCACGACGACCAGCGACGTGGCCAGGAACGACCACGACGTCGGCGTGATCGTGGCGTGAACGAACCCGGTCGTCACCGCCAAGACCGCGAGCGCCGCAACGATCTGAAGCACCGGACCGGCTCGGCGCAGACGACACTGGAGACCGCGACCAACGACGTCGACGGCATCGCGGACGGTGGGGAACCGTCGATTCGGCGATGATCGGTCGAGCAGCGTGGCGACGAGATCGTCGCCGTGCCGGGCACGCCAGTCCGCCGGGAACGACATCGACAACAGCCGGTAGATCCGTTCGAGGCTCATGCCGGGCGCAACCCGAGCTCGCGACGGGCCGCAGCGACGTTGGCCTCGAGTCGATGCAACTGCGCCGTCAGCGCCTCACGACCAGGCGCCGTGAGGGCGTAGGTCCGCCGGTTGCGACCCTCGACCACCGCCTCGCTCTCCACGGTGAGCCAGCCGTCATCGAGCATCCGATCCAACGCCGCGTACAACGTCCCCGGCCGAGGCTGCACCCTTCCCTCGGACAGCTCGGACACCCGCTGCATCACCAGATAGCCGTGCGCCGGCCCACCCGCCAGCGCCGACAGAATCAAGAAGGTCGGCTCGCGCATCCTCCGAGTATATACCGGTAGACGGTATATACAGCTGCACGTTGTCAGCGGAACCAGCGCACGGAGTGCGACGTGTCGGGCGGTCGCCTCACGTGTCGGGATGCGCCGCATCGACACCGCCTCGGCGCCAGGTCCGCCATGCCTCGGTGGACCAGAGCGCCCACGCGATGAGTGCCGGTTGGAGGAACAGGCGACCGAAGCGCTTCGCGTCGGTGTCGAGCCCGAAGGCGTCGGTCCCCTCGAGCCACTGGGCGACGTTGCCCGGGAAGATCACGACGAAGAATCCGGCCACGGTCCAGCCGACCATCGCTCGCCGTCCGATCATGGCGACGAGCGCGAGGCCGAGGATGATCTCGACGGCGCCGGACAGCAGCACCACGAGATCGGCGTCGACGGGGAACCAGTCCGGAACCTGGGCCTGGAACTCCTCGCGCCGAGACGTCAGGTGACCGATGCCGGCGACGACGAGGCCGCCGCCGAGCACCCAGCGGGCCACTGATCGAGCGGTCCAGGCCATCTCCTGAACCTACGCAGCGCGGCTCGGCGCCCTCTACCAGTACTCCTCGTAGTGGATGTTGCCCGGGGCGTTCCGACGGTCGATCGTGAACCCTCGCTCGGTCAGCAACTCCACGACCCCGGTCGGCTGGGGGAATCGCAGCTCGCCGTCGACCTCTTCGGGCACGCCGATCATCGCCGGGTTGCCGCACAGGAAGACGTGGCTGGTCGTCGGCGACAGCTCGATGCCGAGCCTGGTGGCGAAGTCGTCGTCGCGGATGAGATCCTGCAGGTAGCGCTTGGGGATGCCGGGCTCGCGCGTCGGCATCGGCAGGTAGTGGTAGTTCGGGTACCGACGCTCGAGCTCGCGGTGCTGCTCGACGTACCCGAGATCGGTGTTGTTGCGCACAGTGACCGCCGAGATGATCGGTCCGGTATGGCCCTTGCGGAGCAGTTCGACGACCATGCCGTTGTGCGGCGCCTCTCCGGTCCCGGTCGAGAGGAAGACGATCTCGGCCGCCGGGTCGGTGACCGAGCGCAGCGTGTACCGGCCCGCCACCTTCGGTCCCAGGTAGATCCGATCGCCGACGCGCTTGAGCGCGAGCCGCGGGGTCAGCGCCGGGACGTTGTCCGGCGTCGGCGGCACCAGCACGATGTAGAACTCCAACTCGTCGCGCCCGTTGTCGTCGGTCAGGTAGCCGTGCTCGTCGAAGATCCGCGACGAGATCGAGTACGACCTCCGGATCAGCTTGTCCCACCGCCGATCGGCTTCGGGATCGTCGGCGTCGTCGATCCGCTCCTCCCAGTAGCCGAGACCCAGCGACGCGTACTGACCGGGGACGTACGACGTGTCCCCGGTGTCCGGGCTGACCCGCAGCACCCACAGGTCGGAATGCGTGGGCTCGAAGTGGGTGATCGTGGCGTTGTAGTGCTCGGCGCGCAGCTCCTCGATGGCGCCCTGGTGCCGGGAGCGGCGTTCGAGACCAGATCGAGGCGGCCGGACGTCGAGCTCGGGGAACACCGACTCGGCGATCCTGTAGCCGACCTGCCAACCGGGGGCCGTGGTGGCGGGGCGGGATTCGTCGGGGTCGCCCAGGAACCACACCTTTCCCGACTCCAGCGCGGCGTCGGTGACGCCCACATCGGACGGCTCGAGCACCACACGGGGCGGTGCGAACACGATGTGGTCGAACTGGAGGTCCGGGGTGCGACGATCGCCGAAGTCGGCCATCGGGAACCCGTCGACGAGGTTGATCGCGACCGGCGTGGACCGATAGAGCACCGTCACGTGACGCTCGTGTTCGAGTTGGCGGAGACGGCTGTCGCCGGCCGGCGACAGCTGCGTCGGGTCCATGCCGCTCGCAGCGAGCACGACACGATTGCCGACGCCGGACAGCTGTGCGGTGAGCTCGACGGCGTGGTCCGACAAGCCCACCACGAGCACGTCGTGATCGGTGCCGACGTCGAACTCGCCGATGTGGATGCGATCGCTCGCCGGGAGGTCGATCGGCGGCTTCCAGGTCGGGTCGTCGTGACGGTCGGCCACGAGGACCGCCCGCGTGCGATAGCTCAGCCGGTTGCTGTCGACCACGAGATGCTCGCCGACCACGTCGATCGAGCTGGCGGTCTCGCCGAAGCCGACATCGAGCTGGTTCGGACCGATCAGGTCGGGCAGCGCCACGTGCGACGACGACTCGATGATCCGGACGCGCTCGAGACCGGATCGCAACGAGGAGATCGCCGTCGACAGGCCGCCGGCCGAGCCGCCGATGATCACGAGGTCGTAGAGGTTGGCCGTCTCGAGATCCATGATGTCCTCAGCGTGCCATGTCGACCCGCCGGGAACACATCTGCGCACCGCCCCGCGCCACGACCGATGGAACGTGCCGCCGATCGACGCGAGTTGCGAGCCGTCGACCGAGAACTCGAGTCGGAGGGCGACGCGGCGGCGCAGCTCAGCGCGAGACCGAGCGTCTGAACCTCGTCAAGATCAGCGCCTTGACTGGCTGTCGACGTTCGCGGCATCCGTGCCCGGATAGAGCGGTGATTTCCGGTTGTCCGCATCGGCTCGGGTGGGTCATTGTCGGCGCCAACGGGGCAGACGGACGCCAGTTCACTCTTGTCAGTCCAGCCCACATGAGGTTCGATGGGGGTAGATCGCGAGCGATCTCCAGGGAGCTACTCAGCGGTGACTCGAGGCGGAAGCCGAGGGAGGACTCATGAAGGACCTGGACTCGACGGACGACGTGGCAGAGCGTCCGCAACCGTTCGTGAAGTTGGAGCCCGGCGGATTGGCGCGAGCTCCGAGCATCAATTACGACCTGGCCGACTCCACCTCCTACACGGCGCGGTACATGGTGGAGTTCGACTTCTCCGAGCACGACTTCAACGAATCTGCGTCGGATCGCCCGCCACGAAAGCCGCCGCCGGGCTCGATCCCTGCCGGAGACATCGACCCGTCGAGCGAGATCGTGACCACGGTTCAGCGCGAGATCGACAACGGCTTTCCCGACGCCGAGCTCTTCCCCAACGCACGTCTGGACCCTGGCGCCGTCATGGAGTGGCGGGCGATGGACGACGCCGTGAAACCAACCGCCCTCAGCGTGGTTGCGATGCTCCGCGACGGGTATCGCCTCAACGTCTTCCGAACGATGGCGGGAGCATTGGGGTACGGCTACCTGCCCGAGCCACCGGAACGTCCGCGGCCACGGCTGTACGTGATCGAGACGTACTCGATCTCCTCGTATCTCGGTGATTACGGTGCCGGCAGGACGTTGAACACGCTCACGCTGCTGCCGCACGAGCAAACCGAGATCAGCCTGCGGACGTACCGCGAGACCGAGACATCCGCCCTCGAGGCTTCGTGCGTCCTCGACCCGTTGTCCCAGTCGAGCGCTGATCAGCTGGAGAACCAGATCCAGAGCGAGATCACGAACAAGGAGGCGATGGAATCCTCGTGGGAGTTCAACGCCTGGGTCGAGGGCACCGCCCAGTTCATCGGAGGTTCACACCTCTCGGCTGGCGTCGACGTCGGCCTCGCAGGCCGGGCGACGACCGAGCAGGTTGCCCACACCGTGAGTGCCGCGATGCACCGCCACAGTGCCCTGGCCTCGGCGAAGCGCGACGTACAGGTCGACACACGACGTGAGGTGAAAGCGGAGGCGGGATCGGAGAGCCAGACCGTCCGGCGACTCGAGAATCGGAACAGCTCACGCACCCTCAACTTCGTCTTCCGGCAGATGAACCAGGAGTACATCACGATCGTCCACCTGGTCGACGTCACGGTTGGCTTCTTCAGCGGGTACGGCGAGTCGAGGCGAGAGGTCGCCCTCGGCGAGCTCGATGACCTGCTCGCCGACGTGATCGAAGGTCCCGCACCGGGCGAAGGGGCGACGGTGCGGGGCGCCACTCGTCAGAGGGTCCGCGACAGGATCTTGGACTACGTCCTGAAGAAGGTGGAACAACTCGATCCGTCGGCCGCGCCGGGCTCGAACTCGAGTGACGAGGATCGATTCATCCTCGAAACCGCCGCTGGACCAAGGGTGAATCACCGGTTCTCGACCGAACACTCCGACGGTTCTGGCAGAACCCTCACGGTGCCGGGGCTCGTCGTCTCGACACAGCGCGAGTTGTTGCGGACGGACGGCGTCATTGTCGAGGCACTCCTCGGGCAGGGCAACGCCCTCGATCCCCATGGCCTCGAGGAGAGCCGAGCGCTCACCCTGCGCAACAACCGCGAACTGTTGGCCCAATCGATCGTGCGTACCGCCATGCAGGCCGACGACGCCCAGGAGCGGGCCAACGCGCTCGAGATCGCCGGGATCTATCGGACCCTCTTCGGCGATGCCGATGCGAGTCACCTCGAGTCGGCCGAAGCCGGATCGGGATGACGTTCGCCGTTCGAGGGAGTGATCGACATGAACAGCGGTGAGTCGATTCCGGACCGGTGTGACATCCCCGAGGTGGCGGTCACCGCGTCGGTGTGCCCCCGGATCGTCGATGTCGGCGGCGTGATCGACGTCGAGGTCTCGATTCGCAGCACCGCACCCGACGTGACGCTCGGCGACATCGGTGTGCGGCCGTGCACGATCGAGCCACCCGGTGTGTTCAACCTGCCGGCACTCGACCGGGTCCGGACCGAGTCGGCGAGGAACGGTGAACCAGCGGTCGCTCGGTTCACGCTGACCGGCTCGGCCGCAGGGTCTGCGACGATCCTCTTCGCGGTCGACGGATCGCTCACCCAGGACGGCGCGATGAGGATCTGGAAGAACCATGCAGTCGTGCCGAGCGGCCACCAGTTCTTCGTCGGGAACGACGCGAGCCACGAGGTGCACCGGCTCGGCTGCCCATTCCTGCGCAGGGAGTCCGACGACAACAAACGACCGTTCTTGCACCTCACCGACGCGCTGCGGGCCGGCTACGACGGATGTGGCCACTGCCTCCCCGAGTGGCACTCGTTCGACCTCGATGCCATCCTGCCGAGGCCGCGCGCCGTCGAGAGCTACGACCGACCGGGCTGGTACGTCGAGCGTGCGGGGTCGGAACTTCGACTCGAGCACCACTCGACAGCTCTGGAAGCGGATCGCACGTGGGAGCACGTCGTCCTCGTCGAGTCGTCCAACTACCGAGGCAACTTCCTCAGTCAGGGTCCGCCTGGGAGCAACTGGCCGCTACGGATCGCCCGGCCGGGTCAGCGGTTCGTATCGGGAGGGTCGCACCCATCGCCCGACGGGATGACCGGCGGTGTCTGCCAGCCGGTGTTGCTGCAGCTCATGGCCGACGACGGCGAGCACAGCTACCCGACGATGCCGCCGCGGCCGGGGGACGTCGTCGCACTGAAGTCACAGCTCGACGGACGGTTCGCAACCAGGAGTGGCTCCGACGTCCGTCTGTCAGCTCATTCCGTGCCGCTGACACCGGACTCCAACGCTCGGTTCGTGGTCGAGGAAGGGATGGTCGGTGGCGGCACAACGTCCTTCCGCCTGGCCGATTCGCACGAGCTCTGGCTCCGCCACCGCGCATGGATCGTCCGCATGGAGTCGTCAGACGCGTCCACCTTCGAGGACGACGGCTCGTGGCTGCTGCAACCTGCGGACGTGCACCCGGTCCCGGGGCTCGTCGATCCAGGGCCAGCAGGGCCCCGCGCCGCCTACGTCTCGTTCGAGTCAACAGCTGACCCAGGGTCGTTCCTGGCACGACGCAGGGATCAGCTCCTGTTCGAGCGGGATGCCCGGAACGAGTTCCGGAGGCGAGCGACGTTCGTCGCGCATGCGGTTGACGACGCGTGACCCAAACGGGCGTCGTGCACCGTGCGTGCCTGTGTGTGCCCGTCTCGCTCCATGTCGGGTCATCGACCCCTCGGCGGGCGGCCTCTCAGCGTCGAACTGCGATGACGGCATACGTCGCGAGCGACACTCAGGTCGTGGGCGAGCGCGCCAGCGGGCACACCCGGCCCGCTGCCGAGGTCGAGCAGTCGTTGGTCGCCGGAAGCCGTGCCCGAGCGGGCCTTTGGCAAGCGTCGAACGATGAGGATCTGACACTCGCCCTTGCCCGCGCCGTCAGCGCTTCGGTCGAGTGACGCGGGTCATGAAGCGGAGGAGATGGTCGGCGTAACCATCGATGAGTTCGCCGTCCCGCTGCAGCGGGTGGTCGCATCCTTCGAGAATCGCCACGGTGAGGATCGTCGAGTCGACGTGCTGGCGGAGTGCGGCCACGCTCCTGAGGTCGTTCGGAACGGCTCAGCACCCTCCGGCGCCGCGGCCGGAATCCGGAGCCGACGAACGACGCCCGGAGCCGATGAGTGGTCGCATGGTGTCGCCGTCGACGGTCACCTCGAAGCCGATGCCGACCGCGACGTCGTCGAGACCGGAGGCTTCCAGCGTTCGCGCGATGGCCGCACGCGTGAGTCCGTACGGCTCGTCGTCGACGGGGTTCGCCTCCCAGTCCCACTGCACGAACAAGCCGCCCGGCTCGAGGTGGCCGAGCAGCGTCTCGACCGTGGTGGCGTAGTCGTCGACGAAGCCCAGCACCGACGAGCACACGATCAGCCCATACCCCTGCGGGGTCGCCGGGAGCTCGCCGAGGGGTCTGACGTGGGGCCAGCCGTGCCGCTCGATCTTGCCGCGCAACACGGTGAGCATGGCCGGTGACGTGTCGACGGCGTCGATGCGCTCGCAGCGATCGGCGAGTCGGTCGGTCAGCGTGCCGGTGCCACAGCCGAAGTCGCAGGCTGCGACGCCGTCGAGGTCGAAGCCGATCGAGGCGGCGAGCGAGGTCAGCGACGCAAATGCACCGTCCGCGTAGGCGCGCACCGCCGCGTTCTCGTCCCAGTCCGCTGCGTACTCGTCCCAGTCCGACACGATGCCCTCCGTTCGCGCGAAGGACCGATCATCGCGCTCGCCGTGCTCCCGGGCCAGAGGCGGTGGTGGATGCGAGACGGTTGTGTGATGATCGTCTTGTGAGCGCTCATCAGTCCTCGTTCGTCTCCTCCGCCGACGGCACGGATGTCGCGACCTACGCCTGGAGCGATGTCGGCGGTGAGCCGCGCGGCGCGGTGCAGATCGCACACGGCCTCGCCGAGCACGCCGCCCGCTATAGCCGGTTCGCCGCGGCCCTCAACGCCGCTGGCTTCCTCGCGTTCGCGACCGATCATCGCGGGCACGGTCGAACCGGCGCCGATCAGCTCGGCGACTTCGGGAGCGCCGGCTTCGACGGCCTGATCGCCGACGTCGCCGAATACGGCCACGCGATCGCCGCCGACCACGCGGCGCTGCCGCTCTTCCTGTTCGGTCACTCGATGGGCTCGTTTGCGTTGCAGTCGATCATCGTCGACCGTTCCGACGCGTACGCCGGGGTCGTGCTGTCCGGGTCGACCGCCCTCGACGTGCTCGCCGAGGGCCTCGCCCAGTCCGAGGGTCCGGCCGGGCTCGAGGCGTTCAACGCCGGCTTCGAGCACCGCACCGGCTACGAATGGCTCTCCCGTGACGAGGCCGAGGTCGACGCCTACGTCGCCGATCCGTGGTGTGGGTTCGACGTCCCCGACGAGACGATCCCGTCGTTGTTCGCGCCGGCCGGCCGCCTCGCCGATCCGGCGGTGCTCGCCGGCATCCGCGACGACCTGCCGATCCTCGTCGCCTCGGGCAGCGACGACCCTCTCGCCGGCGGCGGCCAGCTCGTCGAGCTGCTCGGGCAGCGGTACCGGGACGCCGGCGTCACCGACGTGACGGTGACGGTGTACCCCGGCGCGCGCCACGAGATCCTCAACGAGACCAACCGCGACGACGTCACCGCTGACATCGTCGACTGGTTGTCGCGTCACGCGACCCGCTGAGCGGTCGGCACCCCGTACGGTCAGCGCCGGCGCTCGATCATGCCCCGCAGGTAGAGGGCCTGGCCGGCGTGCTGCATGCTGTCGTCGATCACGCTGACGAGCCGCACACCGGCGGTGACCGGCGGATCCCAATTGCGGTCGACGATCCGGTCGAGCTCGGCTGCATCGGCGCGTGCGAGGTACTCCAGCGTGCGCGCCGTGACGGCTCGGAGGTAGTCGAGCAGGACCTCGGGGCCCTGCGGCCGCACGCCCGCCACCTGCTCGGGCGTGTGTCCGAAGCCGATGTCTCGCTCGTCGAACCCCGCGCCGAACCGCTGCCGGAATCCGGCCTCGGTCCACGCCTGTCCGCGGCTCGCCAGCGCCGAGACGTGGTCGTCGTGGACGCGTGTTGCGTGCCACGCGAGCCAGGCGATCGAGTTGGCCTGCGGGTCGGGGCGGAAGGCGAGATCATCGGCGGTCAGACCGGTCACGGCGAGCTCGAAGTCCTCGACGATCCGCCCGAACGCGTCGGCCAGCAACTCCTTGGTCTCCATGCCCTCGAGGCTAGGTGACCCCAGCCAGGCTCGCCCGGCCTCGCGATGGCGGGAACGACGTCACGACTGCTTGGTCGCTGAGAGTCCCATGAGCCAGAGTGGCGCATGGTGGGGCTCCTGAACAGCGTGGCGGGCCACTGTCGTGATCCCCGAGCCGCGGACCTGACGACGCGATGAGCCGGGCATTCGAGGAGATCGATCACCAGACCACGCCGATGGGCGAGATCAGCCTGCGGCGACGGCTGGAACCGTCGCTGCAGGTCGACGTGTACGAGGTGAAGCTCGACGACGAGTTCCTGATGTCGAGCCTGTTCACCGCCAGCGAGGAAGCGGTGGCCACGCTCGGTCTCGCCGCCCGGCCGGGCGACGATCTCGACGTCGTCGTCGGCGGTCTCGGGCTCGGCCACACTGCGAAGACCGCGCTCGACGACACACGGGTGGCCCGCCTGCAGGTGATCGAGGCGTTGCCGCAGGTCATCGGATGGCATCGCGACCAGCTCGTCCCGCTTGGGGAGACACTCACCGCCGACCACCGCTGCACCTTCGTCGAGGGTGACTTCTTCTCGATGGTGGCCAGCGGGATCGAGCGTGGCGACGAGGGGCCGACGCGCTTCGATGCGATCCTGCTCGACATCGACCACACCCCGAGCCATCACCTGAATCCGAGCCATGCGAGCTTCTACGGGTCCGCCGGGCTGGCGCGGCTCCGCGATCAGCTGCTGCCGGGGGGTGTGTTCGCGCTCTGGTCGGACGACCCGCCGGACGCCGACTTCACCGCCCGGATGGCCGAGACGTTCGCGAGCGTCACCCCGCACGTCGTGGCATTCCCGAACTTCTACACCGGCGGTGAATCGGCCTGCACCGTGTACGTCTCCGTCGCCTGACCAGTGGGGGAGCAGACCCCCATCGACCCCGAACGAATGTCCGGAAGCCCGTCTCGTCGGCGCCAGGTCGCGGCTAGGGTCGCCTCCAGGCACGCGGATCGGCGATCGCTCGTCACACCGGGGTGTGATGGCGTCCGGCCCGGCGAGGCGAGCGGTTCGAGGCGAGGAGTTGAAGATGCGCAGGTTCTGGCTCATGGACGAAGACGATCATGATCGTCCGATGGCGCTGGTCGAGACCGACGGCGGTCTGCACGTCGTCGACGTCGTCCGGTTCGGCCCCTCGCTCACCGAGCTCGACGACCAGCAGGCGGTCTGGGATCGTGTGATCGGCAGGGTCGCCCCCACCATGACGCCGGCGCTCGATGCCTCGGCGCTCGACGAGGAGGGCATCGCTCCGCACGCCGACCTCCGACGTGGCGAGCACGGCGACCCGCACACGACGAGCCATGCCGGGCGTGGCGACCGCCGGCGCCGGGGTCGCGCGGCCGGCGGCATGCGTGGCGGACCCAACAAGAACCGCAGCCGCGGCGATCGATAGGCGCCCGCGTCCGGGGTCGACGGAACGCCGCCGAAGCGCAGAAACCGCCTCCCGCGCCACCCGAATTCGCTTGAGGTTCCTCTTTCTCGCCGGTCTCGTCATGGCCCTCAGCCTCAACGTCGACGCCGTCCATGCGGCCACGACGCTCTACCAGGACGAGTCGGTCCGCGACGGCCTCGTCGCGGTCGCGGAGGAGGTCGGTGCGATCGAGTGCACCGAGACGTCGACCGGCGCTGCCGAGGACGACGCCGCCGGGGACGACGCTGACGCCGACGCGACCGACACCGACGACGAGGGCGCGACCGACACCGATGGTGCAGACGACGATGGCGATGCGGGAGCGGTGGAGACCGAGACGACGAAGGAGCTCGATCTCGAGTGCTTGCGCTCGGAGCTCGGCGACTCGCTCGCGCTCCCGATCGGCTGGGACGACATCGACACGTCGTTCGGCGACTGGGTGCTGCGGGCGCTCGGATGGCTGTTCGTCGCCACGGCGGTCACCCTCGGCGCGCCGTTCTGGTTCGACCTGCTCGGCCGTGCGCTCGCCAAGAAGCGCGGCACGTCGACATCCTGACGGCCCCGCGCCGACGGGAGGGTCAGGCGGTCACGGACAGGGCGTCGCCAAGATGTGCTCGTTGTTCGGGTCGTCGGTGAAGGCGCACCCGAAGTTCGGGTCGGCGACCGCGGCCGGATTGCCGACGTCGTCGCCCGCCGGCTTGACCCCGTCCTCGACCCAGCCGGCGAGATCGTCGAAGGCCGTCGTCAGCTCGGACTGGGTGAAGTCGCAGTGACCGACGCCGCGGATCGCACGCTGCACGAGCAGGTCGGCGCTGCTGCCGCCACCCTCGCTGCTGTCGTCGTCGGAGCCGTCGTCCGAGCTGTCGTCGTCGGAGCCGTCGTCGCCGCGACCCGTCGCCGACGCGTCCTCGAAGTACTCGACCTGGTTGTGGAAGGGCACGAACAGGTCGCCGAGGTTGTGCAGCGACATCACCGGTACCCGGAAGTCGCCCTCGACGGCTCGCACGTTCTTGGCGCCCCGGATCCGCCGGGCTTCGGGGTCGAACGCGACCCGGAGGATGTCGTCGTTCAGCGCCTGCTCGGACGCCGAGATCGCGGGGTCGAGGTCGGTCTGGTACACCGCGTCGACGTTGTCGACGACGACCCCGTCGCGACCCGGCAGCGTGCCGTCGCCGAGGCCGAGCTCGAACAGGAAGTCGCCGGCGAGGAAGTTCCAGAAGAACCACGCTTCGTCGAAGTTCGGCCGGTCGCCGCCCGAACGCAGCTCGGTCAGTTGCTTCAACGCCTGACCGTCGGCGTTGAGGACGTTCGGCCAGCCGCCGGGGACCGCCTCGAGGTTGGCCTTGATGGCCGGGACGTCGACGCCGATGTACTGGGCGGGGTCGACCGGGAAGCTCGACGTGCCGAGCCCGATCTGCTGCGCGGCCAGGTTGAAGTCGAGGAAGTAGTCGAACAGCTCGAAGTCGCCGACCACGCCGCAGATCGGCATCGCCCCGTCATAGAGGCGCGGCCACTGCTCGATCGAGGCCGCGGTGATGTGACCGCCCATCGAGGCACCGGTCAGGTAGATCAGGTCGGGCCGCTCGCCCGTGATCCGCTTGAACCGCTTGGCGAGGCGCCGGGTGTCGACCATGCCCGCTTCGACGTCGTAGTCGTTGCGGGTGTAGCTCGACGCCGCCCACGCGTATCCCTCGGCGATGAGGTGATCGCGGATCGGGTGGTTGTCGACGGTCAGCTCCAGACCCGTACCGCGGAACCCGTGGGCCCACATGACCAGATGCCCGTTCCAGTCCTCGGGCACCTCGACGCGATAGCCCGCACCGCGGAGCACGCCCCAGTAGGCGTCTGCCCCCGGCAGCGGATCGAACGGCAGCTTCGACTCGTCGACGTAGTACTCGGGCGGCGGCTCACCGGCTCCGCCTCCAGCACCTCCGCCACTGCTGCTGTCGTCGTCGTCGGCGCCGGCCGGCGCCGTCATCGTGACCAGCAGCGCGGCTGCGATCGTCACGATGCCCGCCGTGCGAGCCCAGTTCCTGTGTGGTCGAGTCACCATCACGAACCCCCTCTGATGATGTGTGCCCGCACAGTGTGTATCACATGATTCCACGGCCGGTCTCCGGCCGGACGTCCCGAGGCGCCGCGCTGGCACGATGCTCGAGCGGGGTCGAGCACGGGGCGCGCCGCATCCACCTCTCGATCTTCGGGATGGCGGGGCGGACCTGGACGCAGCCCCTATCGTGACGCATGGAACCGCCGCTCGGCGCGAGCGGCCGGGCAGGAGTTCGCATGGTGGCCAGTTCGCAGAACCTGACGCTCGAGGAGATCGGCAAGCGCGCGGGTGTCTCACGGTCGACGGTCTCGCGCGTGCTGAACGATCATCCCGACGTGAGACCGGCGGTCCGCGAGCGGGTCGAGGCCGTCATCGCCGAGACCGGCTACCACCCCAACCAAGCGGCACGTGCCCTCGTGTCGAACCGCAGCGGCCTGATCGGCCTGGTGATGCTGACCGAGGTCGACGAGCTGTTCGGCGATCCCTACTACTCGGCGCTCGTCACCGGCATCCAGCAGGGTTGTCTCGATCACAACCTGACCTTCTCGATCTTCCCGGTCCTCGGCACGGGCAGGCGGGCCGACGTGGTCACCGGCCAGATCGCGCAGGGCTTCGTCGACGGCGTCATCGTCACTGCCGGGCCGCGAAGCGAGCAGGCCATCACGACGCTTCGTGACCGGGGGACGCGGCTGGTCGTCGTGGGGCATCCTGTGCACGACGACGGTCTGATGCGCGTCGACGTCGAGAACCGCGTCGGGGGCGCGGCGGCCGCGACCCACTTGATCGGCCACGGTCGCCAGCGAGTCGGGTTCGTCGGCCCCACGTCCGACTTCGTGTTCGGTGTCGAGCGGCTCGAGGGTTATCGCGAGGCGCTGCGCGCAGCCGGCCGCGATCCGAGCGATCGCTGGGTTCGTCTCGACCAGCCGAACCCGGCCGGCGGCTACCGGGCGGCGCTGGCACTGCTGCACGAGGAGCCCGACGCGATCTTCGCCGCGACCGACCCGATGGCCGAGGGTGTCTTCCGTGCGCTGGCCGAGCGGGGTGTGCGGATCCCCGACGACGTCGCGGTGGTCGGCTTCGACGGACTACCCCGCCGGCCGAAGATCGATCCGCCGTTGACGACCGTCGTCCAGCCCGTTGGCGACGTCGGTCGGACGGCCGTCGACATGCTGGCGGGGGAGGCGCAGGCCCCGCATCTGGTCCTCCTCCCGACGCACCTCCACATCGGTTCGTCGTGCGGCGCGGACGACGCGCTCCACGGCGCCGGCTGATCCCCGCCGAAATTCCTCGCTCATCTTGACCCTGTCGACGGGGCGTCGTACAGTGACGACTGGGAGCGCTCCCAGGAGCGCTCCCAGTCCACGAGCTGGAGAGAGGGGAGTGCCGTGCGAAGCACGCTGGTTCAGCAGAGCCGACCGGTCGCGCCGACGCACGTGCTCGCCGTTCCGCTCGGTCGTGGCGGAGCACGCCGCGATCACTCGGGCGCCGACGCTGCCCTGATCACACGCGACGTGAACACGCATCCACGCGATGCGGGTCGTGCGTGGTCGATGGAACGGGTGGCGATCGCCACGATCAACGACCCTCGGAGGGGGAACACGACATGAAGCACACGCGCAGGAAGATCCTGCCGATCCTCGTCACCACGGCGTTGCTCGCCGCAGCGTGTGGCGACGACGACGACTCGGCAGACGACGCCGCGACCGACGACGCGGCGACCGACGACGCCGCGACCGACGATGCCGCGACCGACGATGCCGCCACGGACGACGCGGCGACCGACGACGCCGCCGGCAGCGGCTTGGAGGGGACCCTCCGCGTCCTGATCCACCAGAACCCCTCCGGCGTCGAGTTCATCGAGAACTTCAACGCCGACTTCGAGGCGGCCAACCCTGGCGTCACGGTCGACCTGCGGATCGTCAACGCCGATGACATCCCGACTCAGAACCAGACCCAGCTGACCGCGAACGACATCGACATCACGACGATCAGCGTCACCGGCTTCGCCAACCCGGTGCAGGACTACATGACCGACGCCGAGCCGCCGTACTGGCAGCAGCTCATCGACGCCGGTCTGCTGATGGACATCAGTGACCAGGCCTATGTCGCCAACTACGACGACGCGGCCAACGACAGCTCCTCGTACAACGGCAGCCAGTACGCGGTCGCTCTCGGTCGCACGACCTACAGCGGCATGTTCGTCAACGAGGACATCCTCGGCGAGGCCGGCGTCGAGATCCCGACGACCTGGGACGAGCTCGTCTCCTCCTGCGGCCCGATCGAAGACGCCGGTTACAAGTGCATGATCGCCGGCGGTGCCGACAGCTGGCCCGTGTTCGTCGGTTCGTACGGTCTGCTGGGCGCCCTCTACCCCGACCAACAGGCGCTCGTCGAGGGACTGTGGACCGGTGCGGCCGCCTGGAACGACGAGCAGGGTCTCGAGCTGTTCGACCGCTACGCCACGTACGCCAGCCTGCTCGACGCCGAGTCGGCCGGTCTGGGCGGCGATGCCGCAGCGTCTCGCTATGCGATCGGCGACGTCGCCTACGGCCCGATGGGTGGCTGGAACGCCGCGCTCGTCGACGAAGCCACGTTCGAGTGGGAGTACATCCCGTTCCCGGGCAGCAGCGACGCCGCCGACAACCAGACGTTCTTCGGCAAGGTCGACATGAGCCTCGCAGTCGCGGCCGACACACCGGTGCCCGAGCTCGCTCACGCCTGGATGGCAGCGTTCTCGGAGCCCGACACGTACAACGCCTTCGCCAACGCGACGAACTACATCCCGACCCAGCCGACCGCCGCACTCGACAGCAACCTCGGCGCGTCGATCGCTCCGCTGCTCCAGCAGGGCAACTTCGCGATCGGGTTCGAGCAGTGGTACGTCGGGCCCACCGGCGCCGGCCAGTGGGCCAACGGCTCGCAGGCCGCACTCTGGCTGTACACCGGCGACTTCGGCAGCGGTGCCGAGGCGGCAGAGGCGTCGCAGGCTGACCTGGCGTCCGGCCTCTGACCCCGATCACTTCACCGACATGACCCTCCAGGGTGTGTGCCGCCGGCGTGCGGCGCACACCCCGGGGTTGTTCCCACGTGCGACATCTGGTCGTACATCGGTGGCGTGAGCCCCGCCGGGGTCGCGCCACACACTCCAATCACCTGACAAAAGGGGGACGGTGATGGCACAGAGTTACCTGTTCGGAGGGGGGCGACGACGGTTCTATCCGTGGCTCTTCCTCCTCCCCGGCCTCGGCTTCTATCTCTTCATCGGGGTCGGCCCGTCGCTTGCGACGATCTACTACTCGTTCACCGACGTCACCGGGCTCCGTGGTCTCCCGGTCAACTGGATCGGCGTCGACAACTACGACGAGTTCCTCTTCCAGGGCGCTCGCTCGCGCGACAACCTCGACGCACTGTGGCGCACCCTCCAGTTCATGGCGCTCGTCACGGTCATCCAGTTCGGGCTCGGTCTGATCATGGCGCTGCTCGTCAACCAGAAGCTGCGCGGCCGCCTCGTGTTCCGCACCCTGTTCTTCGTCCCGTTCATCCTGGGCGCCGTCGTTCAGGGCCTGATGTGGAAGCTCTTCCTGCGCCCTGGTGGCGGTCCGATGGACACCTTCTTCGGCTGGTTCGGCATGGAGTCGCAGTTCCTGCAAGGCAACAACGCGTTCTACTGGGTGATCGTCGTGCAGATCTGGGCCAACGCCGGGTTCACGATGGTGATCTTCCTCGCCGGCATGCAGACCATCCCGGCCGATCTCTACGAAGCGGCCGCCGTCGACGGCGCTCGAGGCTGGTCGCTGTTCAGGAACATCACCTGGCCGCAGCTCACGCCGGCCGTCAACACCAACTTCCTGTTGAACATCGTCGGCTCGCTCCAGGCGTGGATGCTCTTCCTCGTGCTCACCGGCTACAAGAACGGCACCCAGGTGCTCGGGTACGTCGTCTACGCCGAAGGGTTCGGGGCGCAGGGCACCGGCTCGTTCCGGCAGGGCTACGCCGCCGCGGCCTCGGTGGTGCTGTTCATCCTCGTGCTCATCTTGGGCATGACGGCGAACTTCGTCGTCGCCCGTCGTGAAAGGAAGTACCTCGGATGACTGTTCTCTCCGTTCGGGAATCCGACGTGGTCCGCACCGACGATTCCGGCGCCCGCCGGCGCCGCATGATCCGCATCGGCGGGTCGTACACGCTCTTGATCCTGTTCGCGGTGATCTACGTGTTGCCGCTCCTGATGCTCGTGTTCGCGTCGTTCAAGACGCTGCCCGAGTTCTTCGCCGACCCCACGGGCACGCCCGAAGGCCTCGAGTTCGAGAACTACTCAGAAGCGTGGAGCCTCGCCAACTTCCAGGGCTACCTGGTCAACTCGCTGATCTACACGGTGGTCGCGACCGCGCTGTTCGTCGTGATGTCGGTGTTCGTGGCGTTCCCGATCGCACGTGGGTACGTCAAGGGCGCCGGCGCGCTGCTCACCCTCTACGTGGTGGCGCTGTTCCTCCCGCCGGCGATGATCCCGCAGTTCCAGCTGATCCTCAACATCGGCGGCTGGCCGGTGATCGGCGACATCGTCCCCTTGTTCGGCGGCAGCGAGGCGCAGGGTCTGTTCAACACCCGCACCGGCTACATCATGCTGTTCCTGATGAACCCGATCGGGCTGATCATCCTGGTCAACTACATCAAGTCGATCCCGAGAGAGCTCGACGAGTCGGCGGCGGTCGACGGGTGTGGCTACGTCCGGTTCGTGTTCTCGATCCTGATGCCGCTCATCCGCCCGGCCATCGCGACCGTGACGGTGATCCACGCGATCGGCATCTGGAACGAGCTGATCCTCGCGACGATCTACCTCACCAACGACGACCTCTACCCGATCACCCGAGGTCTGATCGTCTTCGACGGTGTGTACGGCGACAACTACGTGCAGCTCGCAGCGGCGGTGTTGATTCTGATGTTGCCGATGCTCGTGCTGTTCATGTTCCTGCAGCGCTACATCATCTCGGGCCTGACGTCGGGCGCCGTCAAGGGCTAGCGGCGAGGGACTGCGGGTGCCCGTCACGATCACCGACGTCAGGACGATCCTGACCCAGCCGGGCGCGTCCCGGCTGGTGATCGTGAAGGTGCTCACGTCCGAGGACGGGCTGTACGGGGTCGGCTGTGCGACCTTCACCCAGCGCGTGTTCGCCGTGGAGGCCGCGATCGAGCGTCATCTCAAGCCGTTCCTCGTCGGCCGCGACGTCGACCGCATCGAGGAGACCTGGCAGATGTCGATGGTCCACGGCTACTGGCGCAACGGCCCCGTTCTGAACAACGCGATCTCCGGCGTCGACCAGGCGCTCTGGGACATCAAGGGCAAGCGAGCCGACATGCCGGTGTACGAACTGCTCGGCGGCAAGTGCCGCGAGGCTGCCGCGACCTACGTCCACGCCGAGGGCAGCGACCCGCGGGAGGTCGCCGAGCGTGCGCAGGCCCTCGTCGACGAGGGCTATCGCCACGTCCGGATCCAGTTGGGTGGATACGGCGGCGCCGGCGCCGCGGACCGGCGTCCGCACGGCTCGCCGGACGGTAACTACTTCGACCCGCGTGCGTACGGACCGACCATGCTCGGGATGGTCGAGCACGTCCGCGGCGAGCTCGACGAGTCGATCGAGCTGCTCCACGACGTGCACGAGCGCCTGCATCCGATCGACGCCGTCCAGTTCGCGAAGGACGTCGAGCCGTACCGGCTGTTCTTCCTCGAGGACCTCCTGGCGCCGGAGGACATCGGCTGGTTCGAGACGGTCCGTCAGCAGAGCGCGACGCCGCTGGCGATGGGCGAGCTGTTCAACAACCCGCACGAGTGGCGGGGCCTGATCACCGACCGGCTGATCGACTTCGTGCGTGTGCACGTCAGCCAGATCGGCGGCATCACCCCGGCGCGCAGCCTGGCCCTGCTGGCCGACACCTTCGGCGTCAGGACCGCCTGGCACGGTCCGGGCGACACCTCGCCGGTCGGCCACGCCGCCAACCTGCACCTCGACGTGTGGGCTCCGAACTTCGGGATCCAGGAGTGGTACCGGCCGTCGGAGCTCGAGTACGAGGTGTTCCCCGGCCTCCCCCGGGTCGAGCAGGGCTACCTCTACCCGAACGACCTGCCAGGCCTCGGCATCGACATCGACGAGCAACTCGCCGCGGCGCACCCGTGCGACGAGGCCGTCGAGCAGTGGACCCAGACCCGCCTGCCCGACGGGAGCCCGGCACGGCCATGAGCGCACGGCATCCCGAGCTCGCCGACCGCGTCGCCGTCGTCACCGGCGCCGCCAAGGGCATCGGCAGGGGCATCGCGGTGCGTCTCGCTCACGAGGGGATGCGCGTGGCGATCGTCGACATCGACGGCGACGCACTCGCCGACGCCGCCGACGCACTCGGAGCGATCGGGGCTCGGCACCTTCCGCTGCGGGCCGACGTCGGCAGCCCCGACGACATCGACGCGATGTTCCGCTCGGTGCGCGAGTCGTTCGGCACGATCGGCCTGCTCGTGAACAACGCCGCCGATCTCGAGCGTCGCCGTCCGCTCGACGAACACCCCGAGCTGCTCGAGCTGCAGCTGGCGACCAATGTGACGGGCCCGTACCTCTGCTCGCAGCGTGCCGCACGCATCATGGCCGCATCCGCCGGCGGCAGCATCGTGAACATCTCGTCGGTCGGCGCGCTGCGAGCCCACCACCGCGGGCTGCCCTACGACGTCACCAAGGGCGCCATCGACGCGATGACGCGGGCGATGGCGATCGATCTCGGTCAGTACGGGATCCGCGTCAACGCCATCGCACCGGGCGTCACCCACACGTACCGGGCCGACGCGTCCGTCGGGACCGCCACGTATCGCGCCACCGAGGAGCGGATTCCACTGCGGCGGTTCGGCACGGTCGCCGACGTCGCCGCGATGGTGGCCTTCCTCGCCTCCGACGACGCGAGCTACGTCACCGGCCAGGTCATCTGCGTCGACGGCGGCATCACCGCGCAGCTCAGCCCACCCGGACCGGGCGCCCTCGAACCGGAGCCCGACGACGTCGTCCCGCCGACCCCAGAGAGGACCGCAACACCGTGAGACACCACACTGCTCGGGCTCGCCTCGGCGTCGTCGCGACGAGCTTCGTGTTGCTCGCCGCGGCCTGCGGCTCGGATTCGGACTCGGATGCGGCCGGCTCCGCCGCGGCGACGACCGAACTGCCGGCCACGACAGCGCCGGCGGCCACCACGACCACCGAGGCGCCGACCACCACGATCGCGCCGACGACCACGATCGCCACGCCGGCGCCGATCCCCGTCGAACCACCCGAGGGCATGGAGCTCGTGTGGAGCGACGAGTTCGACGGTGACGAGATCGACCCGGCCAACTGGACCTACGACATCGGCGGTTGGGGGTGGGGCAACGGCGAGGCGCAGTACTACACCGACCGCGCCGAGAACGCCCGGCTGCAGAACGGCCTGCTGGTGATCGAGCTCCGCCAGGAGCGCTTCGAGGAGTCCTACTACACCTCGGCACGACTGCTGACCCAGGGTCTGCAGGAGTTCCAGTACGGCCGCATCGAGGCGCGGCTCAAGGTCCCGAACGGGAAGGGCACGTGGCCCGCGTTCTGGATGCTCGGCGCCCGGTTCGACAAGGACGCCGCCGAGCAGGAGCGGCAGTGGCCCTTCGTCGGTGAGATCGACATCATGGAGTACACCGGCAAGGACCCCGACCTCGTCCTCGGCACCGTGCACGGCCCGGGCTACTCGGGCGCCGGCGGCAAGACGAAGTGGTTCCGGCAGGAGTTCGACATCGCCGACGACTGGCACACGTACGCGATCGACTGGAACGAGGAACGGATCCAGTGGTTCTTCGACGGCGAGATGTTCTTCGAGCTCGGTCCGGAGGACGTCGGTCAGCTCGAGTGGGTGTTCGACCAGCCGTTCTTCCTCATCCTCAACCTCGCCCACGGCGGAACGCTCGGCGGTTTCATCGACCCGGAGCTCGAGTACCCGATCCAGTACCTCGCCGACTACGTGCGGGTGTACCAGCCGGTCGACGGTTCGGGAGCCTGACGCGATGGCATCGGTCATCAGCCCCCGCAGCGGCGACGCCTCTCACGGCGCTCGATCCGGTGCCGAGCTGGTCTTCTTCGACGACTTCGCCGCAGGTGTGCTCGATCGGTCGATCTGGAACGTGCGCGTCACCGGGACGGTCGTCAACGACGAGCAGCAGGCCTACGTCGACTCACTCGACACCGTCTACGTCGAACCCGACGGGCCCGACCGCCACGTGCTCGTCCTCCACGCCCGCCACCGACCCGGCTTCGTGACCGACGACGGTCAACGGTTCGACTTCGTCTCGGCTCGCCTCGACACGCGGGACAACGTCGAGTTCCGGTACGGCAGCGTCGCGGCTCGCATGAGGCTGCCCGCCGGGCCGGGGTTGTGGCCGGCGTTCTGGCTGTTCGGTGACGGGCCGTGGCCGGACACGGGCGAGATCGACGTGATGGAGTACGCCGGCGAACCCGAGTGGATCACGTGCGCTGCCCATGGCCGTGGGTACGCCGGCGAGTCGGCGCTCGTCAACCGTGCCTACTTCGACGCAGGGGACACGGCGACCGAGTGGCATGTCTACGGCGTCGACTGGCTGCCCGACCAGCTGATCTTCCGCGTCGACGGTCGGTTGGTGTACCGCATCACAAAGCCGATGGTCGACTTCGTCGGTTCGTGGGGTTTCGACGCCGACAAGTTCCTGATCCTCAACCTGGCGCTGGGTGGGATCTACCCGTTCAAGTCGAACGGGCTCCGCGAGCCGTACCACGGACTCAGCGACGAGGCGGTCGAGTCGATCCGGCGCGACGACGCACGGGTGCTCGTCGACTGGGTACGTGTCACGAGCCACGGCGGCGACGGAACGGGGCGGATCGCGTGATCGTCCACTTGACCGTGTGGCGAGCGGGTGGCATGCTGTCCGGGAGCGCTCCCAGGAGCGCTCCCAGGTGGCGCCTGGAACGAGGGGACGACGTGAACCGCACAATCCGGCGGACAACGGACGAGCGAGCGGGGGCGCCGTGGTAGCGCGCACCGACCGTCCGACCGTGGCCACCGACGACCGGATCCGGGCCCTCCTCGCGTCGATGACCCCTGCCGAGAAGGTCGGCCAGATGACCCAGGTCGAGCTCGGCAGCATCACGCCGGCCGAGGTCGCCGAGCGGGCGATCGGATCCGTGCTGAGCGGTGGCGGTGGCAACCCGGGTGACGGGTCGGTGGGCGCCTGGCGCGACGGTGTCGACTCGTTCGTGGCGGCGTCGCGGCGCAGCCGACTCGGGATCCCGATCCTCTACGGCACCGACGCCGTGCACGGTCACAACAACGTGGTCGGCGCGACGATCTTCCCGCACAACATCGGCCTCGGTGCGACCGGTGACGCCGATCTCGTCCGGCAGGTCGCACGTGCGGCCGCCCTCGAGACGGCGGCGACCGGGGCGCGCTGGTCGTTCGCGCCGTGCCTCGCGGTCCCGCAGGACATCCGCTGGGGACGAACCTACGAGGGCTTCTCGCAGGACCCGACGGTGGTCGCCGCCCTCGGGCGGGCGGCCGTCGAGGGGTGGCACGGCGAGCACCTGCCGGTCGACGGCGTGCTCGCCTGCGCCAAGCACTACGTCGGCGAGGGCGCGATGGAGTGGGGCACGGCGGGCAGTCACCGTCAGCCGTGGATCGACTGGTGGGACGGCTGGGGGCCCGACTGGCTCATCGATCAGGGCGACATCCGCATCACCGACGAGGAGATGCGGGAGGTGCACCTCGCGCCGTTCGTCGCGGCGATCGAGGCGGGCGCGCTCACCGTCATGGCGTGCTATGGCACGTGGCACGGCCGGCGCCTGCATGCCGACCGGTACCTGCTCACCGACGTCCTCAAGGGCGAGCTCGGGTTCGCGGGGTTCGTGGTCTCGGACTGGATGGCGCTCGAGCAGATCGACGCCGACTACCCGACGGCGGTCGAGCGCGCGATCGGCGCCGGCGTCGACATGGTGATGGTGCCGTTCAACCACGAGCGCTTCATCGGCACGACCCTCCAGCTGCTCGACGACGGCCGTCTCACGGTCGAACGCGTCGACGACGCCGTCGTCCGGATCCTGCGCGCCAAGGCGGCGATCGGACTGCTCGACGATTCGCCTCCGCCCGCGGTGTCGGCCGAGGTGATCGGCTGCGACGAGCACCGCTCGCTCGCGCGACGTGCGGCAGCACAGTCCACGGTGATCCTGTCGAACGCGTCCGCGCTGCCGATCGGGCCCGCGACGACGGTGCTCGCAGCAGGCGAAGCGCTCGACGACGTCGGGATCGCATGCGGCGGCTGGACGATCTCGTGGGAGGGGTCCCCGGGCCCGATCACGCCGGGCAGGACCATGCTCGACGGGCTCCGCAGTGCGCTCGGCACCGATCGCGTCGACTACGAGCGCGACGGGAGGTTCGGGGCGGTCAGGGCCCCTGTCGGCGTCGTGACGGTGCACGAGTTGCCGTACGTCGAAGGTGGCGGCGATCGAGCCGACCTGTCGGTGCCCGGCGAGCAGATCGACGTCGTGCGCCGTGTTCGCGACCACGTCGACCGTCTGGTCGTGCTCGTCGTCTCGGGCCGCCCGCTGCTCCTCGACGACGTCCTCGAGGATGCCGACGCCGTCGTGGCCTGCTGGCTGCCCGGCACCGAAGCGGACGGCATCGTCGACGTCCTGACCGGCCGTGTGCCGGCGAGCGGGAGTCTTCCCGTGTCGTGGCCGCGGAGCGCGGCACAGGTCGCAGGGCGGACGGGCTCGGTCTCCGAGCCCGCCGCCTGGCCCATCGGACATCGCGCCGGTGATCGACCGGCGATGACAGCAACAGGAGGCCCGTGATGGCAACGGTCGTGCTCGACAATGTGAACAAGGTGTATGACAACGGGTTCCACGCGATTCATGACCTGAATCTGGACATCGAGGATGGTGAGTTCTTGGTGTTGGTGGGTCCGTCGGGGTGTGGGAAGTCGACGGCGTTGCGGATGATCGCGGGGTTGGAGACGATCTCGGGTGGTGAGATGA
>JAAUYD010061290.1_pt1 | contig 24234 bp, 20 predicted proteins | sample 7278101 | NCBI WGS metagenome assembly JAAUYD01 (sample SAMN14350128, study PRJNA611818) | marine sediment metagenome | isolation source: surface marine sediment (0.6m) | place: French Polynesia: Moorea | collected 2018-08
ACTTTCTGGCGCCCGGTGTGAGGGTTCGCACCGCCGCCCGCCCCGATCGCCCGGCATCCTCCCGACAACCGAGGAGGACGCCCCTTGATCCGCATCCCAGCCAACACCCCGCGCAGCGCCCCTCTGCGTGCAGGGTGGCGCTCTCGGTGGCACGCCGGATGGCGCGCCCGGCGGATCGGCCTCCCTGGATTCACGACGTTGGGAAGCACCCATCGGCCCGCGCGGCGATCCGCCTCTCTCGCCGCTCGGGCCTGCCCATCGACGTGATCGGTGCGCGGCGCGTCTTCGAAGCCCTCCCGCTGCCTCTGCGGGGGATCCCACCTTCGGAGGCGCGCCGCCACCCCCAGATCAGGCGACCAGGCGACGCCGAAGGGCGAGCCACGCGGTGCCGAGCAGGATCGGAAGAGCTGGCTCCGGGACGACGATCTTCTGGAACGTCCAGAAGTCGCTCGCCCCGAAGACATTGGCGATGCCGCCGGGCGTCGTCACGATGAGCGGGTCGACGAGCACCTCGCTCGCGTAGGACCAGCCCGTGGGCACCGACATCCCGGCCAGACCGTCGAGCACGGTCGGGTCGAAGAGCGCGGTGGCCGACTCCTGCATCGAGAACAGGACCCACTCGTCGCCGGCCGGATCCGTGAGCTTGTGGACGACGCGGCCCGGGAGGTACGTGAGCGTCGTCCCGCGGGCGACCTGTGCGCTGGTCATCAGGCCCTGTGCACCGGTGCCGAGCAGCGTCGCGCTCAGCACCTGTGCGATCAGGAAGTGGTCGTCGCCGGGGATCTCGGGGACGAAGTCGTACGCCACCGCGGTACCGGGCGGAGGCATCGGGGGCGTGTTCGTCGCGAAGTCGGCCAGGAACAGGCGGGCGTCGACCTCGGAGGCGTTCTTCAGCCAGTTCGAGCCGGGCAGCGGAACCGCGTCGAACTGCTCGAGAGTGCAGTCCGGGCACAGGTAGACGTTGCGCGCTGCCGGGTTGCCCGGCCCCCCGGTCAGCTCCCAAAGCTCGTTGTTGAAGCTCATCGCGTGCGCCGACGTCGCGACCAGGCCCATGAACACGGCGGATCCCACGGCCGCGACGATCCGGCCCCGAAGCACTCTCCTCATCGTTCGATCTCCTGAGTGCCCCTTCCCGGCAAGGATACTAATATATCGACATTTGGAATTTCAATATATAAATTCCCTTTTCGGGAGATGAGAGGCGCGATGACGGAAGATCGGAGCGTCGTGAGCCCCGAGTCGCCGCGCGAGCGTCCGGCATCCGCCTCCCTCGAGGCGAGCGACGGTCGCCGCGAGCGTTCGCGGCGCAGTCGCGAGCGCATCCTCGAAGCCATCATCGAGGCGCTGTCGGAGGAGAGCTTCGAGCCGCGGCCCGAGTGGATCGCGGCGCGCGCCGGGGTGAGCGTCAGCACCGTCTTCCGGCTGTTCGGAAGCCGCCAGGCCATCGCCGAAGCCGTAGGCGAGCGGGTGACCGCTCGTGCGCTGACCCACCTCGTCTCGACCTACCAGGGCGACCTGGACCGACGGGTCGACCAGCTGGTCACGTCGATGACCTCGGTGTTCGAGGCGATCGCTCCGATGCTGCGCATGGCCGAGCGCCTCGGCTATGCCGAGATGCGGGCCACCGGGCTCGCCGAGCTGGATCTTCTCGTTCGCGCCGAGCTCGAGCGCGCGCTGCAGCCCGACCTCTCGCCAAGCGACGCCGACCGGCGCGACATGCTCGCGCTGCTGCTCTCTCCGAGCGGATGGAGCGGACTTCGGAGCACGGCGGGGCGCGAACCGGAGGAGGCGCGGGCACTGATCCGCCGTGCCGTGAGAGGCTTGCTGCGCACCGCCTGAGCCGGCCGCGCGCGGATGCAGGTGCGCGGCTGCAGTTGCGGCGGGGTACGGTGGCGACCCGGGCAGGATTCGAACCTGCGACTTCCGGCTTCGGAGGCCGACGCTCTATCCAGCTGAGCTACCGGACCGCGGCAACGCAGGGGACTGCGTTGCGGGACCGGCGAGTCTCCCAACCGGCGTCCTTGGCGTCAACGGCACGCGGCCTGCTGGGCTTGGACGCCCGGGGCGCCTTCCCGCGGGGTCGAGGCTACGCCTCGCGCCGGCTCCGGCAGCCGAAGAGGCCGGCCAGGCCGCAGGCGGCGAGGCCACACACGGCCGGCTCGTCCACGGCGGCCACCGAGTTCAGCGCGAATACGGCGTTCGAGTTGAGCGGGTCTCCCGCCGCCGAGAACTGGGCGCCGTTGCTGCCCGTCGTGGCCCACATGTCGATGTCTGCGAGCACGAAGAGCCCGCCCGCGCCGGGCGCCCACTCGCCGCGGAGCCAGTAGGCGGCCGTTACCTGGCCGGAGGCGTTCCGCGCGCCGACCCGGCCGCCGAGGGTCGTCACCGCCGTCTCGTCCACGCGGCCGGTGTTGTAGTGCTGGGTGACGTCGCTGGCGGTGCCGAACACGCCGTCGAAGAGCGGCGCCGTTCCGTTGGAGACGCTGCCGTCGCTGCGCAGGGCGCTCAGCCCGAGGGCGGCGCCGATGGCATCGTGGCGCGAGTCGTCCTGCAGGAGGTAGAGATCGCCGCCGCCCAGGAAGAAGTCGATGACCGCCGTCGTGTAGGGCGCGGCGTCGGTGTCGTGCCACCACGCGGAGACGAAGCCGTCCACGTCGGCGAGCGCCAACGCGTCGATCACCGTGAGGTCGCGCGTCTCGATCTCGATGCCCACGGTCCCGGTGGGCCCGAAGTTGGCGTCGCTCTCGAGCGCCGTCCGGAAGGGCTGCAGGTTGGAGCCGGACCATCCCCAGGAGAAGCTGCGCGGCGCGAGCGACGCGTCCGGGCCGGCGAGGACGAATGGCAAGGCGCCGGCGAGCTTTGGGAAGAGGAGAAAGGCCGCGACCACGAAGCTGGACATCGCGGCACGGCGACAGAGGAGCACGAGAGACTGCATCGGGGTTCCTTCGACAGCCGTTCGACCCGCCCGTCCGCCGCGATCGGGTCACGACGAACGAGGTTGGGCACTGGCTTTGCGTCCCCGGGTCACCCCGGGTTTGCCTTTTCGGGTTTCTCCACGCTTCGGTGACGGGCCGGTGGGTCTGAAGACCCGTCGGTGGAAGCCGCATCGCCGAATCGGGGCTTTGGCGCAGCAGCCGCCGCGCAGCCGGCGGGCAGGAGGTGCTACAGCCCGGCGGCTAGAAGGGGATCTCGTCGTCGGGCGGCGGCCCGTCGGACATGAAGCCCGCCGGCTCGGAAGCGGCCTCGGAGGGGCCGCCGAAGGCCTGGGCGTCCGCGTCGGCCTGGCGCTCGATCACCCAGACGTCGAGGCTGTTGAAGTAGCGGATCTCGCCCTTCGGGCTCTTCCACTCGCGCCCCCGCAGCGAGAACTCGACGCGCACCTCCTCGCCCTCGCGAAAGTCGTCCAGCGCCTCGCAGCGGTCGCCGGTCAGCTGGAACTGCACGAACTGGGGGTAGCGGGGGTTCTCGGCCAGCTCGATCACGAACTCGCGCTTGCGAAAGCGCTCGGTCACCTGCTGGGCGTCGAAGAGGGCGTGGAGTCGTCCGCGGGCTTCCAGTCTCATGGCGCGACGATAGGAGACCGGGGCGCTCCGAGCGACCGCCCCCTACCCTTCGACGCCGATCCAATCCGCGGGCCACGCCGCCACCGAAGCCACCCACGCGCGGCGCACCGTCTGCAGCGCCTCGGGCTCCGAGGTGAGCGAGTATGCGAGGTTCGCCAGCGCGGAGAAGGCGTGCCAGGCCCGCTGACGTCGCCTCGAGATGGCGATGCCGCTCGCCTGCTCGTACGCGAGTGCGGCTCCATCGTCGCCCTCGCCGAGGCCCGGCGCGTAGCGGAGATCGCGATGACGATCGCCGAGGCCACCCCCTGCAAAGTCGAAGACCGAGCGCATCGTCCCCTCGGCGTCGAAGCCGATGTTGTGGTGGGACAGGTCGTCGTGGAGCAGGACGGGCTCGGGAACGGGCGCCATGAGGTCGGGTGCCAGGGCGAGGACGCGGCTCAGCAGGTCTTCCCCGGCGCTCCCACGCAGCGGCGCGCGCAGGACCGACTCCATCACGTCGGGCCGCTCGTTGGGCGCGAAGCGGAGCTCGGGAATCCCACGCGCACGGGCCTCGCAGGCCTCGATTGCACGATGGAGGGAAGCGACGAAGCGCCCGAAGCGATCCGGGAGGCGGTCGCGGGCCGCGTCGCCGAGCGCCGCGAACGCCTCCCAGTCGAGAGGCTCGCCTGGCGCCTTGCGACACAGGTCCGCCCCTTCGTCCTCGGACACGGCGACCGGAGACGGCGTCGGGAGCAGCAGCCGGCCGGCGATGGCCTCGAGGATCCGCCGCTCGCCCGCCATGCGGGCCGCCACCTCGCCGTTGCGCGCGACGCGCAGGACGTGGGCGTCGCCGACCTGCCAGACGATCTTCTCGGCGCCGAGCGCGCTCCTGCGGAGTGGCTGCTCGGCCAGGCTCGGGTCGAGCCGGGCCAGCAGTGCGCGGGCCTCGGGCTCGGACTCGAAGCGTTCGGTCACGCCTGTTTGCTCGATGACAAGGGCGACGGCGGCGACAACGTGGCGAACCACATGTGCCGGATCGGCCCGTGGAGGTCCTCCCGGGCGACGCGCCAGCCGATGGACTCGGCCGCCGCGTGCAGCTCGCGCTGGCTGTAGTAGTGATGTCCGCCGTCGACCAGGCGGTACCAGACGAGGAGTGCCGTGCGCAAGAAGCCCCGCTCGGGGACCACGCCCTCCACGATCACCACGCGCTCGGCCGAGACGCGGGAGAGCTCGAGGAGCACACGCTCCGCGGCCACGGGCACGTGGTGGAGCGAGCTGTAGAGGACGGCCACGTCGAACGCGTCGTCCGCGTGCGGGAGGCTCAGCAGGTTGCCGCAGTAGACGCGCCAGTCGGGGTGGTTGGCCGCGCACGCTCGCGCGAAGTGGGGCGAGAGATCGAAGGCCGTGATCTCGGCGGCGGCGTCGATGGCGGGGCCGGTCGTCGCATCGCCCGGCCCGCTGGCGGCGAGCAGCACGCGCTTGCCTCCGAGATCGGGCACTCGCTCCGGGATGGGCCGCGGGTCCATGCGGAAGATCCCCGAGAGCACGAAGTCCCAGATCACCCGCTCGATCACGAAGCGCTTGATGCGGTAGAGCAGCGGGCGATCGAAGAGCACGCGCTCGGCCAGATTGCGTCCCGCGTTGCCGGAGTCGGACACGCTCGCGCGCGCCCGCTCGCGGTGGTCGCGGCGGCCGCATCGCCCGCTCAAGTCCGCTTCCGCGCCTGGATCTCGAGCTCTCCGCTCGGCACCGAGAAGTCGCGATCCAACAGCGCCGAGGGAAGCAGCCAGAGCATCCCTCGCGCGAGCGGCGTCAGCAGCCAGTGCGGATAGCGGAGCAGGACGTGCGCCACGTAGCGTGCGGTCAGGATCTTGCGCGCACCCCGTGACACCAGCACCTCGAACCCCGCCTTCTCGAGCAGCACGGCCAGGTTGTGGCGCGAGAAGTAGTAGAGGTGCTCCGTCTTGTAGTGGAGCCAGTTGCGGCCCATCACGCGCCGACTGAGCGAGCCGGTGTCCGGCGTGGTGAGCACCAGGATCCCGCCCGGCGCGAGCAGCTCGTGAGCCTTGCGCAGGACGCCCTCGGGACGCCGCACGTGCTCGATGTAGTCCGTCATCGAGGCGATCTCGAAGCCACCGCCCTTGGCCTCATGGGCGTGCTCGAACTGCGCCTCCTCGGCCTCGCCGCAGAAGACGCGATCCTCGCCGAAGCGGCCGGCGATCTCCTTGGCCCCGTACTCGTTGATCTCGATCCCATAGGGCTCGAGGCCGAGATCTTCGGCCGCCTCCATCAGGAAGCCCGTGGCCGCGCCGAAGTCGACCAGGCGGGGAGGCCCGCTCTCGGCGCCGGGCGCGGCCGGCTCGCGTCGCGCCCGCCCGAGCAGGTGGCGGAAGCTCCGCTTCTTCATCCGGCGCGTCTCTTCGGGCTCCTGCTCGAGGCCCCAGGCCCCGTAGTACTCGCGCCGGTAGATCTCGGCGAGCTCATCGTCTCGGGGGGCGGGATCGATCCGCTGCAGCCCGCAGGAGGCGCACTCGATGAAGCGGTAGCCCTCGCGCAGGAACTTGTACCGGAAGCGACGGCCAGAACAGCACGGGCACGGAGCCAGGCCGGCACCGAGGATGCTGTCGCGCACGATGGCCCCGAGCGGACGCCCCTCGGCCGCGATCTCCTCCGGGCGAGGGGCCGCCTCGGGCTTTGTCGGGTCGGCCTGCATCACCCGCTCGGCGGCGGCCAGCACCTCGGCCGGGCGGATCCGCTGCATGCACACGTTGTCTCCGGCGCAGGGCGGATCGTCCGCATGGTAGAGGCAGGGGCTGCAGAGGATCGGGTGGTGGACGATCTCGACGCCGGGCTGGGTGCTCCCGTAGTGGCGGGGGTCTCCCGGGCCGAAGAGGGCCACCGTCGGACGCCGCAGGGAGAAGGCCATGTGCATGGGCCCGCTGTCGTTCGTGACGACGCAGGCCGCCCGCTCCATCAGCACCAGGAACTCCGCGAGGGAGAGGCGGCCGGATGCATCGACGACGCCCTCGCGCGTCTCGGGGCCGAGACGCTCGACCAGATCGGCCACGTGGGGCGCCTCGCTGGGTGCGCCGGACAGTACGACCAGGCGACCGCTCTCGACGAGCGACTCGATCACCCGGACGAAGTTGGGGATCGGCCAGCGGCGCTCGATCAGGAGGTCCGACGCGTTCGCGTTGACGATCACCGGTGCCTCGTCCGCACGAGCGCCGGCGAGCTCCTGCCAGCGGGTCTCGAAGGAGCTTCGAGCGGACTCGTCGACGCGCAGGCGGCCGAGCTCGTCGTCGTCGCCCAGGCCTCCCGACGCATCGATGGCGTGACCCAGCTGCAGGTACAGCTTGCGGATCGGCTGGCTCGTGTTGAAGAACACGAGGTGGGTGTAGATGCCGAGCTTGAAGCGTGCGGAGGTGCGGTAGAAGCCGCCGCGGTTGCGCGCCAGGCTCAGGAGCGAGACGAGCGCGGCGTAGAAGGAGTACACCTCGAGATCGAGGTAGACGTCGGGGCGCCGGCGCATCAGCGAGAGCACCGTCCCGATGCTCGTGCGCAGGAGCGAGCCGAAGCTCCCCTCGTCCACGTAGAGGGCTTCGTCGACGTGCTCGAGGTGGCCCATCAGCCCGGCGTTGGAACGCGACGTGACGAAGACGAGGCGCGCGTTCGGGAAGCGTTCGCGCAGGGAGCGCAGGAGCGGAGTGGCCTGGATGATGCTCCCCATGCCGACGAACTTCGAGACGACGACCGTGCGCACGGCCACGGCCTCGAGGGTGTGGTTGCGCCGCAGGACCCTGCCGAGGACGCGCGCAACCACGTTCAGCAGGATGGAGAGCGGCTGACCCACGACGCGGTCGACGCGGATCTTGGTGCGGGTGTTCAAGCTTCCCTCCGCGGGGAGGGCATGGTAGCTTGCGCCCCCCTCGAGCCCAAGGATTCCGGGCACATACGGCCCCCGGCGTGGCCTCGTGAGCCATCAGCGCAAAGAGGGCGGAGAAGGCCAATCAGGCAACTCGCGTGCATGGCATGAGCACCGGATCGGCAGCCAGTCCGCCCTCGCACGTCGGACGCATGGTTCGGCTGCGCTGGCTTGCGATGGCGCTCGCGGCCGCGCTCGCGCTCTGCGCCTGCGACTCGGCGCCGGCGCCCACGACCGAGCCGCGCCCGGCTCCGCAGGCCGACCCGCGGCCAGAGGAACGCCGGCCCAACCTGCTCGTGATCCTCGCCGACGACCTCGGCTGGAACGACGTCGGCTATCACGGAAGCGAGCTTCGCACGCCGCACCTCGATGCCCTGGCCCGCGAAGGCCTGCGCGCCGAGCACTTCTACGTCCAGTCGGTCTGCAGCCCGACACGCGCCGCGCTCCTCACCGGCCGCTACCCGCTGCGCTACGGCCTCCAGGACGGGCCCGTCTGGCCGTGGGCCGAGCGCGGGCTCGACCCGGAAGAGGAGACTCTCGCAAGCGGGTTGCGCGCCGCGGGCTATGCGACCGCCCTCGTGGGCAAGTGGCACCTGGGGATGAGCGCGCCTCACGACCTGCCGACGCGCCGGGGCTTCGACCACTTCTACGGACACCTGAGCGGACAGATCGACTACTTCACGCACCAGAACCAGGGCGGGCTCGACTGGCGCCGCGGCGAAGAGCCCGTCCGCGAGGCGGGCTACAGCACCGACCTCCTGGCCGACGAAGCCGTCCGCCTGCTCCGCGAGCGGGATCCCGAGCGGCCGCTCTTCCTGCTGCTCGCCTTCAACGCTCCCCACACGCCGCTCCAGGCGCGGGAGGCGGATCTCGAGGCGCTGGCCCTATCGGCCACGGGCCCGCGGCGCACCTACGCGGCCATGGTCGAGCGCATGGATCACGCGATCGGTCGGGTGCTCGCCGCCGTGCGCGAGGCGGGCATCGCCGACGACACCCTCGTGCTCTTCACCAGCGACAACGGCGGCAAGGTGCGGGCGGGGGCGCGCAACCGGCCGCTGCGCGGCGGCAAGGGCTCCCCATACGAAGGCGGCGTCCGCGTCCCCGCGATCTGGTCCTGGCCCGGACGCATCGAGGCCGGCTCGCAGTCCGACCTGCCGATGCACGCGGTCGACGTGCTGCCGACATTCCTGCACCTCGCCGAGGCCACGACCGCCGTCGCCATCGACGGAGTCGACCTGAGCGGGGCCCTCACCGGGGAGGCCGCCCTGCCCTCCCCCGACCGCACGCTCCTCCTCGACCTCGGCCAGCGCACCGCGGCCGCCCGGAGCGGGCGCTTCAAGCTCGTGGTCCAGGGCGATCGCACGGGGGAGCCGCGCGCGGCGCTCTACGACCTGGCCAACGACCCGAGCGAGCGCAACGACGTGTCGGCCGACCACCCCGAGGCCACGGCCGCCCTGCAGGCGCAGCTCGCCGCCTGGGACGCCGAGGCCGTCCCCTCGGTCGTGGCCCCGCCGAGGCCTCCCCCCGGCTTCACGGCGCCTCCCATCTGGGGTCCGGTGGGGGGCCCGGTCGGCACGACCGAGTAGCCGGGGCGTCCTCCGCTAGCGACGGCGATCGGGGCGCGCGAGCGGCGCCCCGGCTGCGAGCTGGCGCGCATCCACGCAAACGGCATCCGGCGTCCAGTCGCGGTCGCAGCAGCGGCACGACTCCGGGCGCATGCGAGTCCCGCCGGCGTAGGTCACGTACTCGTGACCGAGCGCGGCGCACGACGCCTCGCACTGCCGCAGCCCCTCCCGGCCGTGCCACAGGGCGAAGCCGAACACCGCGGCGATCAGCATCAGCACGACGGGCGAGCTGTACGTTGCGCGGACCATCCCGCGATAGGCGGCGTAGCTGCTCGTGTAGCGCACGGCGACTCCTTCGCCGGTGCGTCTCGTCCGGGCGGGCCGGACGCTTGAGCCGGTGGATCAGATCCGCCGGACCGGGGGAGCGGCTCCGTCGACCAGCGCCAGCACCTCGGAGAAGCCGTCCTCGAGACAGCGTCCGAACAGCTCGGGATCGGTGACGGCCGCGGGGTCGAGGTTGACGCCGATGCAGGCCGTCTCGCCGTGGCTGATCAGCGTGATCATCGTCGCGCAGCCGGGGAGCGGCCCGAAGCCGTAGACCCGCTCGATCTTGGCGCCCGCGATGTAGAGATCCTCGCGCGATCCGGGCACGTTGCTCGCCTGGAGATCGTTCGACTGGGTGAGGCTGCCGGAGAGGCGCGTGATCACGGGAGCGGGCAGGCGCGAGAGCACCGGGGCGACCACCGACATGCCGTCGAGCGCGGCCTCGCCACGGGCCGCGCGCACCATCTTCCCCATCGCGCGCATCCGCTCGGCGGGGTCTGCGACGCCGACGGGAGCGGCGAAGCGGGCACCGGTGAAGCGGTTCCCTCCTTCCGGGTCGTCCTCCCGCCGCACCGAGATCGGAATGGCGATGGGCATCGTGTCGATGCGCCGCCCCTTCTTGTCGTGGTACAGGCGGAAGGCGCCGAGCAAGGCGGCCAGGAAGGCGTCGTTGAGGGACGAGTCGGCGGCCTTCGCCGCGGCGCGCAGGTCGCGGAACGCCACGTCCATCGCCAGGAAGCGCCAGGAGAGGCTCCGGCGTCGCAGGAGCGGCGAGCCGTCGGTGTCGGGCTCGGCGAGCACGCGAGACATCGAGGCCGCGAAGCGCGCGGCGCCGGTCGCCGTGCGCAGCGGGTGGCGCAGCGCGCCCAGGAGCGTGCCCACGTTGTCGGCGGCGGCACCCGCGACGGCGCGGGTGTCGCGCATGAGCTGCTCCACCAGCACGTCGCGCGGCGTCTTCCACTCGGGGGACGGCGGGCGCGGCTGGCGCTTGCGAGGATTGTGCTCCCGGGTGCGCGAGTGCAGCTGGGAGAAGAGCTGGAAGCCGCCCATCCCGTCCGTCGTCGAGTGGTGCATCTTGAGCAGCAGCCCGCCGCGGCCCTCGGGCAGGCCCTCGAAGAGCACGGCCTCGAGCGGGGGCCGGGCGCGATCGAAAGGCGTCATCGCGATCTGCTCGGCCGCCGCGAAGGCCTCGCGCCAGCCGCCGCCCTCCGGGATCACCTGGCGGCGGACGTGGTAGTGGAGGTCGAACTCGGGATCGTTCACCCACACCGGGTTGCCCACCCCGAACGACGGCTCGACCACCTTCTGGCGGAAGCGGGGGACCATGCGGCTCCCCCACTCGCAGGCGGCGACGAAGCGGTCCCACTCGGGCACGCAGTCGAGCACCTCGAAGCTCGTGATCGTCGATCGCAGGTGGGGATCCGACTCGGCCCGCCACATCAACGCCTCGAGGGCGTTCATCTCGCGAGCCGTACCCCAGTCGAGCGGCTGGTCGGCGGTCTCGGAATCGACGGCTTCGGGCGAAGGGCCGGAATCGCTCATGGCGTCTCCTCGAGGTCGCGCAGTGCGAATGGCGAGGGTACGCCCCCGCCACGGGCGGGGCCAGCAGGGCTCCCCGCGCGGCTCTCCATACGGCGTCTGGGATAGCATCACGCCATGGGGTCGGCGTCGCGCATGCAGGTGCTCACCTTCCGGGGGCCCGGAACGGAGCTCGAGATCGAGGAGCGGCCGATCCCGAAGCCGGGCGCCGGCGAGGTGCTGCTGCGCGTCCGAGCCTGCGGGATCTGCCGCACCGACCTCCACATCCTCGACGGCGAGCTCACCGAGCCGCATCTGCCGCTGGTGCTCGGGCACCAGATCGTGGGCGAGGTGGTGGAGGCGGGACCCGACGCCGAAGGCCTCGAGCCCGGCCGCCGCGTGGGGGTCCCCTGGCTCGCGACCACGTGCGGCGCCTGTCGCGCCTGTCGCAGCGGCCGCGAGAACCTCTGCCCCGAGGCGCGCTTCACCGGCTACCACCGCGACGGCGGACTGGGCGAGTACTGCACCGCGGCCGCGAGCAGCTGCCTCCCCCTTCCAGAGGGAGAGCCCGAGGAGCAGATCGCCCCGCTGCTGTGCGCCGGCCTGATCGGCCACCGCGCGCTGCGCATGGCCGGGGACGCGCGCCGCATCGGCTTCTACGGCTTCGGCGCCGCGGCGCACATCCTGACCCAGGTCGCCGCCTTCGAGGGGCGCGAGATCTACGCCTTCACCCGCGCGGGCGACACCGAGAGCCAGGGCTTCGCGCGCGAGCTCGGAGCCTGCTGGGCCGGCGCCTCCGAGGACGCGCCGCCCGAGGAGCTCGATGCGGCGATCCTCTTCGCCCCCGTCGGTGGCCTCGTGCCCCTGGCGCTGCGCGCCGTGGCTCCGGGCGGCAGCGTCGTCTGCGCCGGGATCCACATGAGCGACATCCCGAGCTTCCCCTACTCGCTCCTCTGGGGCGAGCGCACCCTCTGCTCGGTCGCCAACCTCACGCATCGGGACGGCGAGGAGTTCCTGGCGCTCGCACCCCGGGTGCCCGTGCGAACCGCGGTCACGCGCTACGCGCTCGCCGATGCGCCCCGGGCCCTCGAGGACCTGCGCCACGGCCGCTTCCAGGGCGCCGCGGTGGTGGTGCCCTAGCCGTCGACGCGGCGGCGAGCCGCGAGCACGAACAGCGCGCCCCCGAGCGCGACGAACGGCCCCGGCTCGGGCACGGCGCGGATCCGGAAGCGCGCCGAGACGGCCTCGTGGTCCGACAACGGCAGGCCCTCGGAGTCGGAGAAGAGCTCGTTCTCGACCTGGTAGTCGATGGGCTCGAGGGACACGAGCCCACTGCTGCGGTAGAAGATGCGGTCGATGATCTCGCAGTCGGGCCCTTCGAAGCCGTCCGGCGGGCAATCGTTCAGACGCGGCCCTACCGACGGCAGCACGCCCCCCCGCGACAGCTCGATCCAGACCTCGGAGAGCGCCAGCTCGGTCAACAGCTCGGGGAGGATGTCGCCCTCTCGCGTGTAGCGGCTGTTGGTGTCGCCGCCGATCAGGATCGCGCGATCGGCCGAGAAGACCTCGGCAAACGCGATCAGCTGGCGGAAGTTGTCCTGGCGGGCCGCGATGTCCTCGTCGGCGCCGCCGGCTTCGGCGTGGAGGTTGTAGACGTCGACCGAGAGCCCCGGCCCGAAGTCGTGTCGGGCCACGCTGAACCCCTTCGGCGCGAGGCAGTCGCTGGCGTTGGTCGTGATCCCGAAGCAGGCGTCCCCGGTCACCCGGGTGTGCTCGGTGAAGGGGCTCCGGGAGAAGCGATCCAGCCCGTCGCCGATGGCGGCGACCACCGGAGGGCGGGTGGAGTCATCGGTCACGCTGACGAAGGGGTGGTTCGTGTCCGCCGCCAACGGCTCGAAGAAGACGAAGTCCTCCTGGACGAGCACCAGGTCGAACGCGTTCAGCAGGGGGCTGATCTTCGGGATGTTGACCGTGGGCGTCCCGGACGAGATGCCCTCGGGCAGGCCGGCCACGTTGTACGTCAGCACCGAGAAGGTGCCGGCCCAGGAGCCGGCCGGAGACGCGAGCCAGATCGCCACCACCGCGATCACGAGCTGCAACGGCCCTCGCGCCATCCTGCCTCCTGTCTCCTGTCTCCCCACCCGTCGCGTTCGAGCGCGGCCCGCGCGGGCCGTCCTTTCATGTGGCTCGGCGATGGCGATTGTGTTGCCGGCCCCTGGGCGCCCGGTGTCGACACCGCGAGCCCGCCCTCCCGCGCGCTAGGCTCGCCTCCCATGGAGACCCTCGAGGGCGCCCGGGTGCGACTGCGGCGGGCCGGGCCCGAGGACGTCGAGCGCCTGGTCGAGATCCGCCGCACGCCCGAGGTCTTCAGAAGGTGGGGCGGAGGCGACGACCTGCCTTCCGACATGCGCCGCGCCCTCGACGACGACGAGCTCGAGCTCTTCGCGATCGAAGACCCGGACGGCCGGGTGATCGGCGCGATCCAGTGGGCCGAGGAGGACGACCCGCAGTATCGCCACGCCAACCTCGACCTCTTCCTCGATCCGGCGGTCCACGGACGCGGCCTCGGCCCCGACGCGATCCGCACGCTCCTCCGGCACCTGATCGACGCTCACGGGCACCACCGCTTCACCATCGACCCGGCCGCCGACAACGCCCCCGCCATCGCCGCCTATCGCAAGGTCGGCTTCCGTCCGGTCGGCGTGCTGCGCGAGTACGAACGCGGCAACGACGGCCGCTGGCACGACGGCCTGCTGATGGAGCTCCTGGCCGACGAGCTCGCCGGCGGCTAGAGGCCGCCGACCACGCCCGCGGGCCTAGCACCGCGCCTGCCACACGCCTCCGGCCCCGTCGACGAGACCCGACCCGAGCGGACCCCATTCGTCCCCGACGAGCTATCGTCGAGGCGTCTCGATCCATTCCATGGGAGGGATGCGGATGCAGCGGTTGCGATGGCTCGCTCTGGTGGCAGGACCCGTGATGGGGTTGCTGAGCTCGATGGCGGCGCCCGTCCCGGCGCGTGCCGGCCTCTTCGACGTCTCCGCGGTCCTCGAGTTCGGGGGCCCCGCCGGCAACACGACCGTGGCCCTGGGCTCGGCCTCGGCGGTCCAGAGCGTCGGAGGGGGGATCGCCGAGGTCCCGGGCATTCTCCTCTCGACGGTCTCCAGTGTGGACGCCCTACTCGGCTCCGCCGGCAGCTGGTCCATCCAGGGCGCTGCGCTCGGCCCAGGATTCTTGAGCGGGAGCGGAGGCGCGCTCGGCGTTCAGGGCTCGGCGTTCCTCACGATCATGGGGATCGACTTCGGCCCGGTGTCGCTCGGGCCGATCGGCGCGGGCGGCACGGCCAGCCTGCTCTTCCTGGGGATCTTCCGGCTGGTCGTGGAAGGCTCACCCTGGACGACGGGTGTCGTCACGGCCATGGGCACGGGCAACGCCGCAGGCACCCTGACGGCCACCGGGGCCGATCGGCGCACGCCGGGAGGAGCGGGAACCATCCAGTTCGTCTCGGCTTCGACCTTCATCTACGTCGCGACCCCGGTGAGCGTGCCGTCCATCTCGCGGCTCACCCTGTCCTACTCCTCCGTCCCCGAGCCCGCGGCCCTCGTGCCCCTGGGCGCAGGTCTCGGACTGCTGATCGCCGTCGGCCATCTCGCTCGCCTGCGGCGCCGCTGAGAAGAGGAAGAAGCGTCAGGACCGCGCCACCACGAGACGTCACCGCGCGACCCCCCAGGGGAGAGCGGCCTTGCGACGCCCCCGCGGCTCCCCTAAACCAGCCCATCCCGTGGGGCGTTAGCTCAGCTGGCTAGAGCGCCGTGTTCACACCGCGGAGGTCACTGGTTCGAGTCCAGTACGCCCCACCACCGCGACCCTGCCAACCGCACCCTCGACTCGCACCGCACCCTCCACTCGCGAGGGGAGGAGTATGTGGACGCTCCCAGCCACAATGACGGGGACGGCGGTGGGAGTCGAACGAGCCTGGCTGCGCTCCTCGCCGCCGCGCTAGCGGGGTGCGTCTCACTCTTCACTGGCTACTCGGCCCTGGAGAGCGTGCCTACGGGTCCGTACTCGGAGAGGATCGTGCTCGAAGAGGCGTCCCGGATGGCGGAAGGCGACCACCGCTTCGGCATCGTCGAGTACTCCCACTACCCGAACGGACCCACCTACATCGTGGCCATGCTTCGGCCCCTCGACCTCCGCGTTGCGACCCTCCGGCTGATTCCGGTCGCCGTCATGGCGTTGGCCGTGGGCTGGCTGGTCTTCGTGCTCTGGCCCCTGGCGGCCACGACCGTCTCACGAGCCTGGATCCTCGTTGGAATCGGCGAGCTCCTGTTGCAGCCCGGCGTCCGGCACTGGCAAGGCGCGCTGCACGAGCACTCGTACGTCGTTTCCCTGACTCTCGTCGCGCTCGCCCTCTCGGTGGTCGTCACCCCGCGAAGCTCGTGGGTCCTTGCGCCGTTCGGGTTCGTTCTTGGCTGGATCGGATACGACTGGATACCCGGGCAGCTCACCGCCGTGCTGGTCGGGCGTTGGTTGATCCACTGCGTGGAGCCCGACGCCAACCTGCTGCGGGCGGGCTTGCGCGCCTGCCTGGACGCGATGAGGGTCGCGTCCGGAGTTGCGCTTGCCGTCCTGGGCCACCTCCTCCAGCTCGGCTTCTACTTCGGATCGGTGGAAGCGGCCTTGCGCGACTTGATCGGCTCGGCAGCCGGACGGGCGGGTCTCGAAGCCGCTTCGACGATCAACCCCGACTACGGCAGTCTGCTCGAGGAGGGCGCCCAGCGGATGCAGGCCTGGGTCGAAGCGCGCCCCGACTTCGAGTCCACGTACGGCGAGGACTACGACGCGAGCGACCCTCAGCGCTGGCGCCTTCCTGGAATCCTGCTCACGTACTTCTTGAAGCCCCGGTGGACGAGCACGGTTGAACTCGCAGGACTGGCGCTGGCGGGAATCGTCGTCCTGGCGGAGGGCCTGCGAGTCTGGAGTCGTGATCGCCAGCCCTCGATGGGACTGTTGGCGCGACGCGTCCTGATCGGAGCGGTCGCCGTCGTGCTGGCACTCGGAGCCGGTGCATTCTGGTCGGTGCTGCTGCCGAACCATGCCTCCGACCACGTCCACTCGGTTCCGCGGCACTACTTCATGAGCATGGCGATCCTCGTTCCGATTCCGATCCTGCTGTTCGCAGCTCCGAGCCGCTTTGCGCCGTCGAAGGAGGGGCTCCTGTCCCTGGCAGACTGGCTGTACGCCGTGCCGCTCCTGGCCCTCGGTGTCGTGTTCATCGCTACCGTGGTCTGGCTTGGCTGACGCGCAAGGCGCGCACACCGGTCTCTCGGCGAAGAAGGCGGACCTCGGGCTGAGCGCCTAGCGGAGGAACATGGGGCTCCATTGGTTCGCGGTCGTAGGCCTGGCGATTCTCCCGGGGGCACCTCTCGCAGTCGCGCTGCGAGGAGACGTCTCTCCCGCTACGCGCCTCGCACTGGCCGTTGCCATCTCGCCCGCGGCGGCGGCCTTGGCATGGGTGCCGTTGGTTTGGATGGGTGTCGAGACGGGCCTCGCGGCATGGCTCGTCGTGGCCCTCTCCGTCGCTCTGACCCTGCCGGCGGCGACGCGCCTGCTGGGCCGACCACACGCCATGATCCCCCTCCTCCTGGCGATGTCGGCGGGCGTCCTGTGGGTCTCTGCCCACTGGTTCTCGATACCCGGGCTACGGCTCTTCGGCTGGCACAACCTGCTCCACCTGGAGACCATCCAATCGATTCTGCGCTCGGGAGCTGCCCCCGAAGAGCCGGCGCTCGCGGGGGTTGCGATCGGGTACGGCTGGATCGGGTTTGCGCACGTCGCTGCGACCTCTGCGGTGTCGGACCGAACCGCGACACTCCTGTTCCCCTGCCTGAACCTGCTGCTCCTGGGCGCAACGGTGCTGCTGACCGCAGCAGCCGCGCGAGCCGTCGACGTCGGGCGGGGTTGGGCCGCGAGCGCGGGGGCACTCGCCTTGCTCGGAGGCAACGTGGTGAGCGACGCGGCGGGGCTGTTCGGCGCCGACGCAGCCACTCTGCGAGAGATCTTCGGCGACCCGCGGCTCCACGCTGCGGTCAGCAAGTTCCTCTATCTCGACCAGATGCCCGTCTCGTTCGCGCTTCTGTCCGCTGCCATGTGGCTCGGCCTCCGGCTGCAGCAGGCCGGCTCGCGAGACCTCATTGCGGTCGGTTCCGCATACCTGCTCGCACTGGCCGTGCTGTACCCCGCGGCAGCGCCGGCGGGTGCCTCGATCGCGTGTGGGTTGGCCGCAGCCTCCTGGCTCGCGCCACTCGACGGGAAGCCAGGTCGGGGGTGGGTCACGGCTTTCGCCAGTGTGGCCGTTCTCGGGATCCTGGGGACGGCCTGGTGGTGGGGCACCGGACCGGCCGTCGAATTCTCCGAACCATCCCGCATGGCGGACAAGGGCGTTCACCTGTCGTACGCCGTGGGGCCGTTCCTCCTGGCAGCAGCGCCGGCCGTCTACGCTGCGTTTCGTGACGGGGCCCCCGGCACGCTCGGGCTCTCCGCGGCCACCGTCGTGCTTCTGCTGGCCTATCCCCTGATCGACGCAACGGGCCTCGAGTACAAGCTCGTCATGTATGCGCGGATTCCACTCGCGATCCTCGTGGCTTCCGGCGCATCTCGCGTCTCGGGCAGCGCAATCGCCGCGGTCGGCATTCCGGCCCTCGCGGGGATCCTGTCATTCTCCACCTCAATGGGACGCCTGCCCCCCCCGACGCTAGGCAACGCGCCGCCTGCCGTTGAGGCCGCCGCTCTGATGCTGAGCCCATCCTCGCCCGACTCCGAGTGGGTCGAGGCAATCCGACGTGAGACGCCCGAAGACTCGGTCGTGGTTGCCCGCGGGGCGTCGTTCGCAGTCGGAGCGTTCGCGGATCGATCGCTCTACCTCCCGGCCTTCGCCAAAGGGTCGACCGTCGCCGGGCATAGCCTCGACACCCGCTACAACCTCTTGAGACTGCGCGGCCATCCGCGCCCTCTCCTGGCGGAGAGGGCCTCGACCGTGCAGGCGATCTTCGAAGGCCGCTCGGCGGCGCGAGTCGACCCCGCCATGCGCCGCCTGCGAAACCTCGGGCGGCCGATCGTGTTCGTTGCCCGGGCGACGCTGGATTCGGAGCTCGCGTCCCACCTCGGGCGCCATGGCGCCGTTCAGCTGCATGACGACGAGCAGGCTTCGGTCTGGTTGATGGACTCCCATCTGCCGCAGCGGTAGCCGTGCGGCAGCCGGAGCCAGCTGGGCGCCAGGGATCCGCCGCGCGCCCGAGGTCTTCGCGAGATGGGCTGCGGCGGCGACCTGCCTTCAGACGCGCACCGCACCCCATCCGGTCCCCAGCGGGAGCGTGTTCTCCGTCGGATGGCTACGGCCCGTGCGTGAGCGGCGCGACCCCTCTGGCGGGCGCACCCCGGCGGCTCGGTCGCGCCTCTGTCTCTACCCGAGGTGTCGACCCCAGGAACCTCGAATGCCCCTCGCTCCGGCGACGAACGCGACTGCTTCATTCGCCCCCCCCACAGGGTCCTCTGACGCCGAAATTGCCCAGCAGCCGTCATCGACGTCGTGTTAGGGTCGACGCCTCTCTTGGGAAGGAGATCGTTATGCGTCGTCTGCTCGTCGCCGCTTCAGTCGGGTCGATCTTGGCCTTTGCTTCCGCTTCGGGCTCCGCACCGGTGAGCCTCGCAGGTTGGCAGTCAGACGTGAGCGCTGACAACATCTGCAACACCAGCTTCAGCGGTACCCCGTGGGTAGTCCAGCCCGGGGGCACGGCGGCGAGAGTCGAGATCAACAACAACTGTTCGTCGTTCTTCGCCAGCGATTTCGACGCCTTGGGCACTTCGATCCAGCTCGACATCGCGGTCGATTCGGACGCTGGCGACAACGACTACATCGGCTTCGCGCTCGGCTATGACCCTGGGGACGCCCAGTCGGCGCTCGCCGAGTACCTCGTTCTCAGCTGGTCCAACGGCGGGGCCGGGCTCGCCCTGCTCGAGGTCTCGGGTGTGGCGGGCAGCGCGATCTTCGTGACTCCACCGCCCGGTCCGTATCCCACGGGGGTGATCGAGCTCGCCCGCGGCGCGTCGGATCCTGCGGGTTGGGTTCACGGCCGGACCTATCGATTCGACGTCCTGTACTCGCCCAATCGGGTCACGATCTCGATCGACGACCCCTCCGATGCTGCGGGCCCGGTTACTGAGTTCGACGTGCTCGGCTCGTTCTCCCCCGGCGGCCTGGCCTTCTACAATTTCTCCCAGCAGCAGGTCGAGTACTCGAACGTCATGGTGACCGCCGCCGAGCCGACGTGGACCTTCGCGTCCGCGGTTGGCTGCCTCGCCTTGATCATCTCGCGAAGGCGTAAGCACTAGGGACGGAGACCGAATCACGACTCCGCTTGTCCGGTAGGCGAGTGGCGCGGAGGAACCTCCCGGAGCCAGTCCAGATACCCCCGCTCTCGCGATCCCGGACGTCCGGGCACTCGACGGAAGCGCGGACCGTCCAGAGACTGCGGTCCTACTCGCCGAAGCCCGCTCGCGGCGGGCCGAAGTAGCTAGCCAGGTAGCCCTTGAGCACGCGTTTGAGCTCCCGCACGGCGATCCGCGCCTGCTCGGGGTCGCTCGTCGTGAGCGCACGATCGAGCAGCGTGTGGAGGATCTCGAAGGCCGTACGCCCCACCTCCTCGAGGCGAGCATCCGGAAGCTCGCGGTCCATTCGCCGCACGCGCTGGAAGAACAGCGCCAGCGCCTCCTCGTTGCTCCGCTGGGAGATGGCGTAGAGCTCGGGCGTCCCGCGCAGGGCCGGAAGGAGCGCCGCGTAGCCGACCTGGCTGGCGTAGCTCGCCGTGTACGCATCGACCACGCCGTCCACGAGCTCGGCCCAGCTGGCCACCGCGTCGAGGTCGGCGTCCAGGACCTCTCGCATCCGCTCGTGCACGTCGGCGGTGACCCGGTCGAGGAGCGCCGCGAAGATCGACAGCTTGTTGGGGAAGTACTGGTAGATCGAGCCGATCGGGATGCCGGCCCGCTCCGACACGAGGCGGGTGGTGAAGCCGTCGGCGCCCACCTCGGCGAGCAGCCCGGTGGCGGCCTCGAGGATGGCGGCCACCCGTCTCTGGGCGCGCTCCTGGACGGGAGTGCGCCGGACCGCCAGCTCGCTCTCCCCGGGCGCACTCATGCGGGGCTCCCCTGGGGGCAGCCCTGCGCGCGGCAGGGGTGCCACCGATCGGGGGCGCTGGGCCACTCTTGGGACGGGCTCGGCTTCATCTTCTGCGTTGGCTCCGGGCACCACCGAGTGTATGCTCGGGCGCGAACATGAGCAATGTTCGCTTTTCTGATCCCTGGACTCGCTCTCCCGGAGGTTCCATGGCCCGCCCCTCCCCCCGCGCCCTGCGGCGCCCCAACCGACTTCGGCTGGTTGCCGTCCTGGTCGTCCTTGCGGCCTGCACCCTCGGCTTCGGCGGGACCTGTGGCTACACGGATCGCGGCTACATGTGGAGTCGCCAGCTCGACTGGCTCACCCACGCCACCAGCCAGCCGATCAACCCGGGCTCCATCGGGCAGCTGATCTCCGCCTTCGAGCGCGACCTGCGCAGCGACAACTACAGCGTGCCGGCGGGCACCGTCCCCGACGACGCGTGGGACGGGATCTTCGAGAAGATGTTCCGCCTGCGGGACACGAGCGACTTCGACGCCCTGCGATTCGTCGACCTGCTCTCGGGCTACCGCGGCCACCCCGCGGTCAGCGAGGCGCTCTGGCAGAAGACCGAGCAGGCGATGATCGACTTCAAGTACTGGTACACCGACCCGACGCCGGACCGGACCTTCAACGGCCAGCCGGTGATCGACCTCATGTGGTACTGGACCGAGAACCACATCCTGATCTTCCACACGGTCGAGATGCTGATGGGGAACATGTTCCCCGACACGGTCTTCTCGGTGGCCGGCCTGACGGGCGCCGAGCACGCCGCACGGGCCCGGCCGAAGATCCTGCGCTGGCTCGACGAGCGTGGCCGCTTCGGCTTCACCGAGTGGCACTCGAACGTCTACTACAACCTCGACATGCGGCCCCTGCTCACGCTGATCGAGTTCTCGAACGATCCGGAGATCGAGCAGAAGGCCACCATGGTCCTCGACCTCGTGCTCCTCGACATGGCGCTGCACCTGCACCGGGGCACCTTCGGAGCCACCCACGGTCGCAGCTACATCAAGGACAAGCCGGCGGCCAACAAGGAAGACTCCTTCGTCCAGGCGAAGATGCTCTTCGACGACACGGTGCTCCCCTATACGGGCGTAGGATCGGCGAGCGGCGCCGTCTTCGGCCGCATGCGGAAGTACAAGCTGCCCGAGGTGATCCGCCGGATCGCGCGCTCGGACGCGCCGATGTGGGATCGCGAGCGCATGAACCTGCCGCTGGACGAGGTCCCGCCGCTCAACCCGACCGACACCACGCTTCCCGAGGCGCCATTCGGGCTCACCTACGACGACGAGGAGAACCTCGAGTTCTGGTGGTCGATGGGGGCGCAGTCGGTGTGGCAGATCCTGCCGCTGACCTTCGAGGTGGGCGAGCGCGAGAACCTGTGGATCGGACAGTTCGAGCCCTTCGCGCCGCTGCGAGACCTGGTGTTCGTCCCCGGCGATCCGGAGCAGACGATCCTCGACGCCTGGGGCCTCTCGTTCTTCCTCTGGCCCATGATCAACCAGTCGCTCTTGAAGGAGGTGAACACCGCCACCTACCGGACCGAGCACTACATGCTCTCGACCGCCCAGGACTACCGGAAGGGAGTTCGCGGCAGCCAGACCCACACCTGGCAGGCCACCCTCTCCGAAGAGGCCATGGTCTTCACCACCCACCCGGCCTACCTGCCGCCGGATCAGGGCACGCTCATCAACTACAACTGGCAGAGCGCCGACGAGCCCGGCCCCGGCTACTGGTCGGGTGAGGCCTCCCAGCCGCGCAGTGCCCAGCACATGAACGTGGGCATCTCGATCTACTCGCAGCAGTACGTGCCCATCGCCGACTTCGGCTTCACCGTCCGGAACGAGACTCACGCCTACTTCCCCCACGCGCACATGGACGTCGTGGAGCAGCAGGGCAACTGGACCTTCGGCAAGAAGGACGAGGGCTACGTGGCCCTCTACTCCCATCTGCCGACGGTCTGGCGGCAGGGCCTCCCCGAGGTGCACGACAACCAGGGCCTCGACTTCGACCTCGTCGCCGAGGGAAGCTCGGACAACGTCTGGATCGTCGAGTGCGGGAGCATCGACGAGTACCCCGGCGGCTTCGACGCCTTCAAGGCCGCCATCCTGGCCGCGAACGTGAGCGTGACGCCGACGGCCGTCGCCTTCGACGTCGTCTACGACTCGCCCAGCCAGGGAGAGCTGCAGTTCTCCTGGGATGGCGATCTCGTGGTGGACGGCCAGCCCGTCTCGATCAGCGACTACAAGCGCTTCGACAACCCCTTCGTGACCACGGAGTTCGGCGACAACCGCTACGTGATCAGCGACGGGACCTTCGGGCTGACCCTCGACTTCGAGACCGGCGAGCGCACGGCCACGGGCATGAGCTTCGACGCCAGCGCCTACGCGAGCTGGCTCGACTACATCGAGGGCCTGATCGGCTTCTGATCGGCCCGCCTCCCCGAGGTCAGGCCGGGGGTGCCATGCCCAGCGCCTCGCTCAGGTACGGGAGCGCGGCGTCGGTGAGGGAGAGGTCCGGGGCCAGGCGGCGCCCCAGGCCCTCGGCCGTCATCAGGGCCAGGTTGACCATCGTCATGTGGCTGCGCGCCTGCACCCGATGCCGGCGCAGGATGTCGAAGAGCCGGCCGAGCTCGAGGGTGAGCTGCACGCTCCCGAGGCCGCGGCGGGCCAGGCTCTCGACGAAGCCCGCGATCTCCTCCTCGTAGGCCTCGTACTCCGGCGTGCCCGCCGTCGTCCCGGTGTGCGGCGCCTCATCGAAGAAGATCCTCGCCACGGTGCGTCCGTCGCCGGTCGCGAACGCGAAGAGCATGCGCGCGGTGACGAGACGGTCGCGGTCGTCGATGCGCCCCACGAGCCCCAGGTCGAGCAGCACCACGCGCCCGGGCGCCACGAAGCGCATGTTGCCCGGATGCAGGTCGGCGTGGACGAAGCCGTGGCTGAAGATCATGCGACAGACGCCGCGCATGCCCGCACCGACGACGGCGCGGATGTCGACCTCGCTCCCCTCGAGATCGCGCTCGTGGACGCCCTCGATGAACTCCATGGTCAGCACGCGGGGGCTCGAGAGCGCGACGTGGACCTCGGGGAAGTGGATGTCGGGGTCGTCCGCGAAGTTCGCGGCGAAGCGCTGGTTGTTGTGTGCCTCGATCGAGAGGTCGAGCTGCTCCTCGACGGCGCGGCAGAAGGAGTCGATCGCGCCCTCGAGGGCGATCAGGCGCAGGGTCGGCACCAGGCGCTCGGCCGTGCGCGCCAGGAACATCAGGATCGCGCGGTCGTGCTCGACCTTCTGCACCACGTCCGGCCGTCGCACCTTCACCGCGACGACGGAGCCGTCGGCGCACTCCGCACGGTGCACCTGGGCGACCGACGCCGCCGCGACCGGGACCGGGTCGAAGACCGGGAAGTGGTCCTCGAGCCGGCCGCCGAAGTCGGCTTCCACCGCTTCGCGCACGTGCTCGAAGGCGAAGGCCGGAACCTGATCCCGCAGGCGCGAGAGCTCGTCGATCACCGGCCCGGGCAGCAGGTCCGCCCGGGTCGACGCGATCTGGGCCACCTTGATGAAGGTGGCGCCGAGCCGCTCGCAGAGCCCGGCCAGGGAGCGGCCGAAGGCCCGCTCGACGCGCGCGCGCCCGGGGTCGCTCCCCCGGGCCACGGCTCCCACGAACACCCCGCTCGCCAGGACCGAGGCCTCGAAGAGGTGGAGCGATCGAAGGGCGATCCGAAGCGGGGCGCGCAGGGGCGGTTGCGCGCGGGGGCTCAGCCCTTGGCCTGCTTGACGGCCGCCCCGACGAAGTCGGTGAAGAGCGGATGGGGCTCGAAGGGCGTCGACTTGAACTCCGGATGGAACTGCGAGCCCACGAACCACGGGTGATCCGGGATCTCCACGATCTCGACGAGGCGCCCATCGGGAGAGGTCCCCGAGAGCACCAGACCTGCCTGCTCGAGACGCTCCTTGTACTCGGGATTGAACTCGAGCCGATGCCGATGCCGCTCGGAGATCTCGTCGCTCCCATAGGCCGCGTGGGCCTTGGTGCCCGAGGCGAGAACGCAGGGGTAGGCGCCGAGACGCATGGTGGCGCCCTTGTCCTCGAGATCGCGCTGCTCGGGCAGGAAGTCGATCACCGGATGCGGCGTGTCGGCG
>JAAUYD010036111.1_pt1 | contig 24197 bp, 21 predicted proteins | sample 7278101 | NCBI WGS metagenome assembly JAAUYD01 (sample SAMN14350128, study PRJNA611818) | marine sediment metagenome | isolation source: surface marine sediment (0.6m) | place: French Polynesia: Moorea | collected 2018-08
AGCGGCACCGGACGCGAGAGCGGAGGAAGGGTGCGCAGCGAGCCATGAGCCGCAGCCCACCCCACGCCCCGACCCTCCGAGCCAGAACGGGCCCGAGAAACACGAAGCGGCCGGGCCAAGAGGGCCCGACCGCTCGTGGGTTTGGGGGTGACGAGGGGATCAGGAGATGGCGGCTTCGCCGCGTTCTCCGGTGCGGATGCGCACCACCTCTTCGATCTCCGACACGAAGATCTTGCCGTCGCCGATGCGCCCCGTGTGGGCCGCGTCGGTGAGGGCCTTCACGACCTTCTCGGCGGTCTCGTCGGGGCAGGCCACCTCGAGGCGGATCTTCGGCAGGAAGTCGACCACGTACTCGGCGCCGCGGTACAGCTCCGTGTGGCCCTTCTGCCGGCCGAAGCCCTTCACCTCGCTCACGGTCATTCCGGTGATGCCGATCTCCGTGAGCGCCTGCATGGCGTCGTCCAGCTTGAACGGCTTGAGGATCGCGTTGACCATCTTCATCGTTCTACCCCTTGCTCTCGACGAGGCGACCACCCAGCGGCGGGCCGGCGAGGTCGTCCTCGAGGCCCGTGCCGATCGAGCCGTAGTCGTAGGCGTGTCCACCGTGCTCGGCCAGGTCGAGACCCTCGAGCTCCTCTTCCTCGCTGACGCGGATGCCCATCGTCACCTTGAGGATGAAGAAGAGGCCGAACGCGCAGGCGAAGGCGAAGGCGCCGTACGCCACCACGCCGATGGCCTGGATGCCCAGGCTGTGCTCGGGGTTCATCGAGAAGAGGCCCACGGCGAGCGTTCCCCAGATGCCGCAGGTCAGATGGACCGAGATGGCACCGACGGGGTCGTCGATCTTGACGCGGTCCATGAAGAGGACCGATCCGACCACCAGGGCGCCCGCGATCACGCCGATCACCACCGCGCCGGTCAGCGACACCGAGTCGGCGCCGGCGGTGATGCCGACGAGGCCGGCCAGGATGCCGTTGAGGGACATCGAGAGGTCGGGCTTGGAGGCGACCATCCACGAGGTCATCATCGCGGCCACCGCGCCTGCTGCCGCCGCGATGGAGGTGGTGACGAGGGTGTAGGAGGTCAGCTGCGGGTCGGCCGAGAGCACCGAGCCGCCGTTGAACCCGAACCAGCCGAGCCAGAGCAGGAACACGCCGACGGCGGCGAGGGGCATGCTCGAGCCCGGGATCGGGTTCAGGCGTCCGCCCACGTACTTGCCGAGGCGCGGCCCGAGGAGAAGAGCGCCCGCGAGAGCGCCCCAGCCGCCGACCGAGTGCACCAGGGTCGAGCCCGCGAAGTCGTAGAAGCCCATGGCGTCGAGCCAACCACCGCCCCACTTCCAGGAGCCGGCGATCGTGTACACGATGGCCACGAAGATCACGGAGAACACCATGAACGACGAGAGCTTGATGCGCTCCGCGACGGCTCCCGACACGATGGTCGCGGCGGTCGCGGCGAACATGGCCTGGAACAGGAAGTCGGTCCAGTAGGTGTAGCCGCCGTCGGCGTAACCGGGGGTGTTGCTTCCCTCGTCGAAGCCCGCTGCGAGGCCGAAGCCCGCGAACCCGAACCAACCGTTGAAGTCGCCGGGATACATCAGATTGAAGCCCATCAGGGCGTAGGTCAGGATGCCGACCGAGATGATCCAGGTGTTCTTGAACAGGATGTTGGTGGTGTTCTTCGCGCGGGTGAGGCCCGACTCGAGCGTGGCGAAGCCCAGGTGCATGATGAACACCAGGCCCGCGCAGAGCATCATCCACACGTTGTTGGCTGTGAAGAGACCCGGTGAGACCTCTCCTTCGGCAAATGCTGCGGCGGGGGCGAGGACCGCTCCCAACACCGCGGCGGTCATGATCATTCGTCTCACGACGACTCCTTTGTCTTCGAGGGGCGAAAGCGGTTGCGCTCTGCGCGCGGCATCGGTGACGGCCCCTGCACCGATGTCCGGGCCCCTGTAGAGCAACCGGCGTGCCAAGGGCTGCGCAGACGGCGCGCGGCGCGAAGAGCCCGGAGAGCCCGTTTCGCACACAGGGGCGCGGTCAGTCGTGCCGCTTCCGGCACGATCCGCGCCGATCGCTGCCCATTGGGGCACCGCGGCTGCCTGCGGAATGGGCAGCAGGCGCTCGCCCCCGTGGCGGTGGTGTGGAGGGCGATCGAGGAGCTAGGGCGTGAAGAGGTCGCCCATCCGGACGTCCATGGAGGCCGGTCGGGCGCGGGTGCGCGCCCAATCGCGCAGCTCCTTGATGCGCTCTTCGTAGGTCTCGTAGAGCGGGACGGTGTCTTGAATGGCCGCGAAGAGGTCCTGCTCGGTGAGCTCCCGCGACTCGGCGAAGGCCGTCCACAGGGCCGCCGCCACGACCTGCTCGATCTCGGCGCCGGAGTGCCGCTCGGCGGCGAGCGCCAGATCCGCAAGGGGGAACTGGTCGGGATCGCGCCCCCGGGCCCGCAGGTGCACGCGCAGGATCTCCTCGCGCTCCCGGGGGTCCGGCAGGTCCACGAAGAAGAGCTCGTCGAAACGGCCCCGGCGCAGCAGCTCCGGAGGCAGCGCGGTCACGTCGTTGGCCGTCGCCACCACGAACACCGGCGCGCGCTCCTCGGCGAGCCAGGTGAGGAAGGAGCCGAAGGTGCGGCTCGCTCCCGCCTCGGCGTTCACCGCCGCGAAGCCCTTCTCGATCTCGTCGATCCACAGGACGGCCGGCGCGATCGACTCGGCCACGGCCGTCGCCTCGCGCAGGGTGAGCTCGGGGCTCCGCTCCGGATCGCCGAAGGCCGCCGCCAGGTCGAGGCGCAGCAGCGGGAAGCGCCACTCCCGCGCCACGGCCTTCGCGCACAGCGACTTCCCGCAGCCCTGCACTCCGAGGAGCAGGAGACCGCGGGGCGCGGGGAGCCCGAAGCGCTGGGCGTCGGCGCCGAAGGCCCGGCGCCGCTCGCGCAGCCAGCGCTTGAGCTCGGAGAGACCCCCGACCTGCTCGAGGCCGGTCTCCGCGGCGTGGAACTCGAGAGCGGGGGTGCGGCGCAGGGCCCGCTCCTTCTCGCGGACGATCTGCGCGGCGGTCTCGGTGGCGTCTCCTTCGCTCGCGAGCCAGGCCTTGCGGAACACGCGCACCGCCTCGGCGCCGGTCAGCCCGAGGGCGGAACGGACGCAGGTCTCGAGCGCTTCGGGCGCCATCGCCTCGCTGCCCGAGCCGACGCGCTCGAAGAGCCCGGAGAGCTCCGCCGGCGTCGGAAGCGGCAGCACCACGCGCCCGGCCTCGCGCTCGAGCTCGACGGGCAGATCGACCACGGCGCCCACGAACACGAGCGTCTGGCGGCGGCGTCCGAGCTCGCCCAGGACGTCGCGAAGGCGGCGGCGCACCCCGGCGTCGGCGAGCAGCTCGTGGGCGTCGAGGAGCACCACGAGGCTCGGCTCGGAGAGCTCCAGGACCGCCTCGAGACCCGCCTCGAGGCTCCCCTGCCCCGGCCCCGCTCCGTCGGCGATAAGCTCGCCGTCGAGCCCGGTGGCCACGCTCCAGCGGCGGAGCTTGCGCTCGGCCGAGCCCGCTACGCGTTCGAGCAGGCGCAGCGCGCGATCCTCCTCGAACGTCTCGACGGCGATCAGGCGATGGCCGGAGCGCAGCAGGAGGGAGAGCTCGCGAAGGGTCTCGCTGCTCAAGTGGCGTCCGCCGCGAGGCGCGCCACCTCTTCGTAGGGCGTCGAGCCCTCCGCCAGCTTGCGGATGGCGGCGTCGCGCAGCGACTCCATGCCTTCGATGCGCGCCGCCTGGGCGATCCCGTCGGCGCCCGCCCCTTCGTTGATCAGGCCGCGGATGCGGCGGCCGACGTCCAGCATCTCGAACACGCCGGTGCGGCCGTAGAGGCCCGTATGGCGACAGTCCGCGCAGCCCTCGCCGTAGCGGACGCGCAGCCGATCGCGACGCTCGAGCGAGACCTTGAGGCGGAGCGCGTCGACCTGGGCCGCGGAGAGGAATCCCTCGACGGCGCAGTGCGGGCAGATGCAGCGCACGAGCCGCTGGGCCACCACGCCGCGCAGCACGCTCGAGAGCAGGAAGCGCTCGACACCGAGCTCGACCAGGCGCGTGACGGCCCCCGCGGCATCGCGGGTGTGGACCGTGGAGAACACCAGATGACCGGTGAGCGCGGCCTGGACGGCCATGTTGGCCGTCTCCACGTCGCGGATCTCGCCGACCATGATGACGTCGGGGTCCTGGCGCAGGATCGCGCGCAGCGCGCTCGCGAAGGTCACGTCCACCTGCTTCTGCACCTGGACCTGGCAGAAGCGGGGGTCGACCATCTCGATGGGGTCCTCGACGGTCATCAGGTTGATCTCGGAGCCCGAGAGGTAGCGGAGCGTCGAGTAGAGGGTCGTCGTCTTGCCCGAGCCCGTCGGGCCCGTCACGAGCACGAGCCCGCTCGGCGCCGTGATCCACTGCTCGTAGCGCTCGCGCTCGCTCGGGCCGAAGCCCAGGTGCTCGAGCTCGGTCAGCAGCACGCTCGGGTCGAACACCCGGATCACGATCTTCTCGCCGAAGGCCGTCATCAGGCTCGAGACGCGCAGCTCGACCTCGCGCTCGGCGCGAAAGGTCTTGATGCGGCCGTCCTGGGGACGCCGCCGCTCGGCGATGTCCATCTGCGCGAGCACCTTGATGCGCGACGTGACGGCCGCGTGCACCGAGTGCGGCAGGTTCTCGATGTCGTGGAGGATGCCGTCGATGCGGAAGCGGATCACCGCGTCCTCGTTGCGCGGCTCCAGGTGGATGTCCGAAGCCCGCTGGTCGAAGGCGTAGTTCAGCAGATAGTCGACGGCGGCGACGATGTGTTCGTCGTTTCCGCCCGAGAGCTCCTCGTTGCTGCGCAGCTCGACGAAAGGCGCCATGGCGCCGCTGGTTCCGCCGGGGCCCAGGCTCTCGCTCGCCGCGCTCACGCTGCTGCGGAAGCCGTAGACCCGATCGATCACCTCGATCAGGTCGCGCTTGGCGGCGACGACCATCTCGAAACGCTGGGGCAGGAGGTCCTCGAGGGTGTGCCGCAGCGCCGCGTCGAAGGGATCGGTGACGGCGAGACGCAGCCCGCCCTCTCCCACGCCCACCGGCAGCACGGCGTGACGCCTCGCGAAGGGCCGCGAGAACGTCTTCGTGACGAGCTCGTTGTCGATGCGGAGGGGATCCACCTTCGCATACTCGAGCCCGGCAGCCTGGGCGAGGCACTCGGCGATGGCGTCCTCGTCGATCGAGCGTCCGGGGCGCTCGGGATCGGGCACGCGCGCCGAGGCGACGATCTCGGCGGGCGCCACGTCGTAGCGCGCCGCGGCCTGGGAGCGCAGGGAGCCCACGCGATCCTTCAGCACCTGGCTCTTCAGGGTGGTCTCGCGACTCGCGATCTCGCCCTTCTGGTCCGGGCCGAGACGACCGCTCCGGACCAGCAGGTCGAGGAGCTCCGAGAGCGACAGGGCGGGCCGCATCTCCCCATCCTGGGGAGAGGCCGCGGCGGCCTGGGCCGCGTCCTGGCGAGCGGGGTCGGAAGGAGGGTTCTCCATGCCGGGCCTATCGGCGGGACGGCGGCCTCGCCAAAGGGCGGATCCGGGCCCCGGGCCGGGGCCGCTCGACCCCGGTTCCGGGCCCGCGGCGGCACCCGAGGGCCCGGAGGCGGTAGCATGGCCGCATGAGCCACCCGATCCGCTTTGGAGTCACCCTTCCTCAGATCAAGCGCAGCTGGGAGGAGGCCCGAGCCGCGGCCACGGCCTTCGAGAGCCTGGGCTTCGACTCGGTCTGGGTCTGCGACCACGTCTACGGCGTGCCGATGCCCCAGCTGCCGATCCTCGAGGCCTGGACCGAGCTCGCGGCCGTGGCCGCCATCACCGAACGCGTCGAGCTCGGCACTCTCGTGACACCGCCGTTCTTCCGCAACCCGGCGGTGCTCGCCAAGCAGATCGCCACCCTCGACCAGATCTCGGGCGGCCGCGTCTTCCCGGGCTTCGGCGCCGGCTGGTTCCAGCCCGAGTTCGAGGCCTACGGAGCGACCTTCCCGGAGAAGGTCGGGACCCGGCTCGCTGCCCTCGACGAGATGCTGCAGATCCTGAAGGGCCTGTGGACCGAGCCCCAGACCACCTTCGAGGGCAACCACTTCTCGGTCAAGGACTGCTTCTGCGAGCCCAAGCCGGTGCGCCGCCCGCCCATCCTGATCGGAGGCGGGGGCGAGAAGGTGCTGATGGGCATCGCCGCCCGGCACGCCGACGTGTGGAACAACATGGCGGTGCACCAGGCGGCGCTCGGCCCGAAGGTCGAGGCGCTGCGCAAGCGCTGCGACGAGGTCGGCCGCGACTTCGACGAGATCGAGGTCTCCCAGCAGTGCACCATCGTGATCGCGCCCGACGAGGACGCGGCACGTGCCTCTCTGGCCAAGGCGCACAAGGTCTACGGCGGCCACATGGGCGCTGCCCTCGAGGAGCACGGCATCTGGGGCACGCCGGAGCGCGTGATCGAGGGCATCGAGCGCCACCGGGCGCTCGGCTGCACGGGCTTCGTGATCGAGTTCTTCGGCCGCGACACCCGGGAGCCGGCGGAGCTCTTCGCCAAGTCCGTGATGCCGGCCTTCCGTTAGTCGGAAGGGTTGGTCGGAAGGGTTGGTCGAAGCTCAGCCGGCCCTGGGCCGGCGCGGCCGCCGGAAGCGCGCGCGCGCTGCCTCGACGGGCTCGCGCTCGGCGCAGCCCTCGACGTGGTCGTTGACCACGCCCATCGATTGCATGAACGCGTAGACGGTGGTCGGGCCCACGAAGCGGAAGCCCCGGCTCTTGAGCTCGCGGCTCAAGGCCCGCGACTCCGCGGTCTCGGTGAGCTTGCGAAGCGTCGACCAGGTCGCGCGCTCAGGCCGCGAGGCGGGATCAGGCTCGTGATCCCAGACGAGGCCCGCCAGCGAGCCCTCGCGATCCACCAGGTCGCAGCAGCGCTTCGCGTTCTCGATGGCGGCCTCGATCTTCCCGCGATGCCGGACGATGCCGGCGTCGCCGAGCAGCCGCGTCACGCTCCGCTGATTGAAGCGCGCCACCTTCTCGAAATCGAAGTCGTGGAACGCCCGCCGGAAGTTCTCGCGCTTGCGCAGGATCGTGAGCCAGCTGAGCCCGGACTGGAAGCCCTCGAGACACAGCTTCTCGAAGAGCCGCTGGTCGCGCTTCACGGGGCGGCCCCACTCGCGGTCGTGGTAGCGCACGTAGTCGTCGTACTCGCCGCACCAGAAGCAGCGGCGGGTGCCGTCCGCAGCCGTGATGAGGCCCGAGGCGGGGATCTTCCGTGTGGCCATGGCGGCAGGGTACGGAGGCGCCCGGCGCCGCGGTACCCTGACGCCGGACGCGAGACGCGACGACCCTTGGAGGTGCCGTGATCATCCTGACGGGCTGGGTGGACGTGGATCCGGAGCGGCGCGACGCCGCCCTCGAGGCGGGCCGTCCCCACATGGAGGCGACGCGGGCCTGGCCGGGCTGCCTCGACTACGTGTGGAGCGGCGACCCGCTGAATCCCGCGCGCATCTACGTGTACGAGCGCTGGGAGAGCGAGGAGGCGCTGGCCCGCCACTTCGAGGGCCCGCACTATACGGCCATGCGCGACACCATCGGCGCCCACGGCATCCGCGGCGTCGAGGTCTTCAAGTACGAGCCGGCTCGACAGGGCGCCGTCTACGACGCGAAGGGCGTGGCCCGCGCGGACTTCTTCGAGGAGGCCTGAGATGGATCCGCACGACCGGGACGAGCTCGAGATCCGCCGGCTCGTCGATCGCTACTGCGACGCGGCCTGCAGGCGGGACCGCGACGCGTGGCTCGAGACCTGGGCCGAGGAGCCCGAGCACAGCCCCTCGTGGGAGCTCCTGGGTCGCCCGATCGACGGGCTCGAGGCGATCGCCGCCACCTTCGATGGGGCGCTGGCCATGCTGCGCTTCGTCGTCCAGACCCACTCCAACGGCGTGGTCGAGGTCGACGGGGACCGCGCCCGCGGACGTTTCACCCTCACCGAGTGGAGCGAGAGCGACGCCCTCGGGCGCGCCTTGCTGCTCTTCTTCTACCACGACGAGTACGTGCGAACCGGGGACGGCTGGCGCTTCCTCTCCCGGCGCATGGAGCTGCTCTACCAGGGGCCGCCGGATCTGAGCGCCGGGCCTCCGCCCGGCGCGGCGCGCTAGCGCGACGTCACGGCGTCGCGGGGACGCGCACCACCGGGTTTGCGGCCGAGAGCAGCACCAGTCGGTCCTCCTCTCCGGCAAAGCGCGCCTGCACGGCAGCGCGGTGGCCGTGGGGCAGGGTCGGAAGCGCCACCAGCTCGAGCTTCGCGCCATGGGCGACGCGCGGGAACCAGGCTTCCCAGATGCCGTCGCCGTCGGCCGCCGTCCTCCAGCGGCTTCGCTCGGGCCCGACGCGGCCGGTGTCCGTCGCGAGCCGCGCCGGTGCTTCGCCGGAGCGCCGCAGCGACTCGGCCAGGTGTGCGTCCAGCTGCCAAGCGACGCGAAGGCCGGCGGTCTCGACCGAGACCCGGACGGAGCTCAGGCCGGGCTCGTGAGCCCGGCTCGGGTGGACCGGAAGCAGGGACAGGAAGGCGATCGCGCAGACGGCGAGGGCTCGAATCATGGGGTGTTCCTCCGAAGGGCGACGAGTACGACCCCTGCTCGTGCAGGGGCCGCACTCGCCGCCGCGGCTCGCTGGTGGGCCCTGGGGAGGGGCCAGCGAACGGCCTCGTGTCAGTGGTGCTCGTGGTTCCGGCCGTTGAGCGGCGTGGCCGCGTAGGGGAAGACGCGGTTGTATCCGATGTCGTTCTCGCTCACGTTGTCGATGCCGTCGGCGAATCGGATCACGGGGCCCTTTGGATCCCGCAGATCGCTGATCACCGCCGTGACCGCGATGTCGACCACGTCGTCCCCGAAGCGACGGCCGTTGGGCCAACCCCCGGGCAGAACGCCGCCCCCGAGGCCCTCCTGGATCCGGCTGATCAGCACGTCGCGCTGGTCCGGGTCCTCGACGAAGAAGCCGAGCCGGTGGAAGCCCGGGTCGTCCGGGTTGGTCGGATGCTCGGGGCCGCTCCCGGCCAGGCGCGCGGGTCCGGTCGACAGATCGACGCGGATCATGTCCGGGATGAAGATCGCAGCCAGATCGGTGCGATCGTTCTCCGGAGCGACGTCCGCCTCGAAGACGAACTGGTTGATCAGGGCCGCGAGCTCGGGCTCGAGAGCGTACTTCTGGAAGATCTTCCGGTCCCGGGTCGGGCGGGTCCGGTTGTAGAGGTCCTTGTCCTCGATCCCGACCAGACCTTCGGCGAAGAGCGGGTTGCCCTGGCGACCGACCTGCACGAACCGGCCGGCGAAGCCGTCGACGTCCGCGCCCGCGCCGATCACGCGGATCTCCCGCCGCGAGGTGGTCGCGTACACGCCCACCTGCTGGAGGTCTCCGCCCAGCTCCTCGACGGGAATGTTCAGCACGATGGTGTGGACGTTGAAGCCGCCCTGGCTGTCGAACGAGACGTCCGAGCCGGTCCGCAGGTTGAGCCCGTCGAAGATCGCCTGGATGTCCGCGTAGAAGCCGTCGTCCCGCTGGCCGGCGAAGACGATGTGGCCGGTGTCGAGGGTGTGAACCGACTGGGCGGTGTAGCGATCGAGGTCCTCGAAGCTCCCGACACCGTCCTTCGCCGGCTGCTCGCCGTCGTCGTTCTGGTTGTAGAAGGGCGTGACGATGCCCTGGTTGTTCGGCGGGACGCGCAGCCTGCGGCCGAGGCGCTTCGTGCTCCGGTCGCGGCGGTCCTTCCGGACGACGCTGTAGGTCTGGCGCAGGTTCTGCGCATCGTCGTGGATCTCCTCGATCACGCCGAGGTACGACTGCAGGATGGTGTTGCGCGCGATGAACTCCGTGTCGAACCGGAAGCGGTAGCTGAGCGTCGGACGCCCGCGCCCGACGTCGTCGCCGAGCGAGACGTGGATCGCGTAGCGGACGTCGTCGTCGAAGCGGTAGGCGTTGGGGCCGATGCCCGGCTCCTCGAAGGGGTAGACCGCGAGCGCGGTGCTCAAGTACTTGCGGCCCTCGATCTCGGTCACGAATGCGTAGACGTCGGTCGTGTTGGCGGGGTCGTCGAGGGTGATGAGCGGGGCATCCATGTGGCTGGAGGCCAGGCTCGAGTGCGCCGTCGAGAGGACGAGCGCGGCAATCGCGAGCCCTCTCACGGCGTTCCAGGTTCGGGACGTGGTCATGACGATTCTCCTCGTCGGGTTGGGGTGCGCAGGGTGGAGCGAAGGCCGTCCGCAGTTCGGGCGGCCGGGGTCAACGATTCGAGGCGGCGGCGCTCGGAGGGCAGCAGGGCCACGGCGCCCCGGGCCGCCACCTCCCGGTGGCGTTCGAGGGCCCGGAGGTCTCCCGCGGCCGCGGCGATGCACGCCGCGTGCAGGTGGATGCGCGGCTCTTCGGTGCCCGTCCCGAGCGCCTCGGCCATGAGCGCGGCCGCCCCCTCGGCGTCGCCGCCCCGGTGCCGCGCCCAGGCCGCGACGTCGAGGCTGCGCGCGTCGCGCCGCTCTTCGAGCTCGGCGTCCGCGAGCACCCGGGCACGAGCGGGATCGCCGGGGTCCGCGCTCGCCAGGTAGAGCGCGAGTCCCCGGGCATCGCCCGCCTCGCCCACGCGCAGCAGCCGCGCCTCGACCTCCGCCGCGTCTTCCGGCCGGCCCGCATCGCGGAGCGCCTCGGCCAGCATCCACAGTCCCTCGGGCAGGGGCTCGGTGGTGGCGGCCCGCTCGAGAGGAGCAATCGCCTCCAACGGGCGTCCCAGCGCGAGGAGGACGCGGCCCTGCGCGCGCAGCGCGGCCGCAGAGCCCGGACGGGCCGAGAGCGCCCGCTCGGCACTGGCGAGAGCGTGCGTGGCCAGGCCCAGCTCGAGCTCGAAGGCCGAGAGCTCCGACCAGATGCGCGCGTGGGCCACGGCATCCCGAGGCGAGGAGGCGCGAGCCGCGAAGGCGAACGCCCGGGCGGCGTCGTCGAGGGCACCTCGCCGCCAGTGCAGGAGCGCCGCCCGCAGGTAGGCGCCGGCCCCCGGGCGTCGCTCCATCAGGGCCTGATAGGCGAGCGCCGCTTCGTCGAGCCGGCCGAGATCGAAGAGCACGTCGCCGTGCAGGGCGTGATCGAGGGCGGAGTCGCGTTCGGCCACGAGCTCCGAGGCGAGGGCGAGGGCCTCGTCGAAGCGATGCAGCCCGTGCAGGGCGTAGGCGAGCACGCGCTGGTTGCGAGGCGCCGACAGACCGAGCGCATCGGCGGCGTCGCTCGTCGACGCGGCGAGGAGGTAGTAGCCGGGATCGCCCGTCCCCTGCGCCAGGCGAAGCAGGCAGAAGCCGAGCCGCTCGAGCGTCACCGCGTCGGGCTCGTACTTCAGACGCTCCTGCAGACGCTCGATCGTCGTCGCGAGGCGCGCGTCCCCGACCGCGAGGGGCGCGGTCACGATGGCGAGAGGACCCGGCTCGGCCGCCCGTGCCGCGCCCGTCACGAAGAGCAGCAGGACGGCGCAGGACAGACTCGAAAGACGTCGTCTCGGAGTGTTCTCGAACATCGCGTTCTCCTTCTCGCCGTCCGTATACGGGCGGGATCAGAGAACGGACGAACTAACGCTCCTCGGTCTGCTCCTCTTCGTTCGCGGCAGGCTCCCGGTTGCCGAGGATGCGGATGCCGTCGTGGAGCACGACGGCGTACACGAGCGGCTCGTCACCCACGCTCCGGTACGAGTGGGAGGATCCGGCCTCGTAGGCCACATAGTCGCCGGGAAGCTGCACGGCGCCGTCGTCCTGCTCCACGGCGCCCTGCAGGATGAGGGACAGCTCGGTCCCTTCGTGCAGGTGGCTCGGGAACTCGGCGCCGGGGTCGGTGACGACGAGGCCGCAGTCGACGTGGGACAGGGACGGACCGCCCTCGAGGTGGAACAGGCGGGTCCCTTCGGCCGGCCCCGCCACCCAGCGCGCGTGGCCCGGGATCTCGGCGAGCAGCCGATCGGCCGCCGCCGCAGGGAGGTCGAAGTGCCGCGCCAGCCGCTCCCGGAAGCCGGCGAGCGCCGCGCCAGGCGTCGTGATGCCGCGGATGCGCGCGAAGAGATCCGGGGATGCATGCGTCTCCGGGGCCGCCGCCGCGAGCGCAAGCTCGGCCGCCTCGCCTCCGCCCTCGAGATCCTGCAGCCAGTCGAGCGCGTCGTGTCGGTCGTTGCGCGCACTCATGCCGGCGCCTCCACCTGGAGGAGCTGGCGCAGCTGACGCAGGCCCGCGGCCGCGCGCGACTTGATGGTGCTCGTGGGGGCCTGTAGGCGAGCCGCGATCTCGCTCGCCGAGAGCCCGCCGAAGTACGCGAGCTCGAGCACCGCGCGCTGGCTCTCGGGCAGCGACTCGAGCGCCCGCCTCGCACGCGCGCGGTCCGGGTGCTCGCTCGGCTCCGCAGGCTCGGGCTTCGGCTCCGCGGCGACCTCGCTGGCGTGGCGGCGCACGACGGCGAGGCTGCGCAGCCGATCCAGTGCACGGCTTCGAGCCCGCATCAGGAGCCAGCTCCGCACGCTGCCGCGCGCGGCGTCGTAGTGGCTCGCGCGCTGCCACGCCTCGACGAACACGTCGTGCACGAGATCCTCGGCGTCGGCGCGGCTCCCGAGGATTCGCGTCGCGACGCCGAGCATGAGGCTCCCGTGCCGCTGGTAGAGCTCGGCCAACGCGGCCTCGCTTCCCTGCTGGATTCGTTGGATGCACGCTCGATCGGCATGGGCCTCCGGGTCCCCGCCCGGGGGCGACGGTACGTCGCGCCGGGTCGGCGTCGAGCTCACGGCTGCGTGCTCCGGGCCCCGTACGGGTCTCCGCTGGATCGGATCCCCGAGGGTGTCCTCACCGCCATCGAGATGGCGGCTGCACGTCGCCGCGCTCGGGTTCCCCAGGGCCCTCGCACGAGACATCGATGTCCTCCACCGTCCATACGAGCGAGGGTTCGCGGCGGACGACGAGTCGGATGCGATTCGTGCGTTTATTCGCCGAGCGGAGCTCAGGACCGGCGGCGCAGGGCCTCGGCCATCCGCGTGAGCCCCTGCTCCACCAGCGCCCGGGACGTGGCGAAGTTGAAGCGCACGAAGCCCTCCCCCTGGGTCCCGAAGGCCGGGCCGTCGGAGAGGCCGACCTTGGCCTCGCGCAGGAAGAAGCGCCACGGGTTCGGCTCGAGTCCGAGGTCGCGACAGTCGAGCCACAGGAGGTAGGTCGCCTCGGGCGGGTACGTGCGGATGCCCGGCATCTCCCGCCGCACGAAGTCGACGGCGAAGTCGCGGTTCGTGTGGAGGGCGGCGCGCACCTCCTCGAGCCACGGCTCGGCCTCGGTCCAGGCGACGAGGCTCGCCTGGATGCCGAGGGTGTTCAGGCCGCCGCGGACGTGGCTCGGAATGGACTCGAAGCGCTGCTTGATCTCGGCGCTGCCGAAGGCGGCGGCCGCCGTGCGCAGGCCCGCGATGTTGAAGGCCTTGGAAGCCGCGTTGAGCGTGAGCGTCCGGGCCTCGATCTCGGGCGAGAGCGTCGCGATCGGGACGTGGACGCCTGGCGCGTAGATCAGGTCCGAGTGGATCTCGTCGGAGATCACGAACAGATCGTTCTCGAGCGCGATCTCGGCGATCTTCTCGAGCTCGATGCGCGTGAAGACCCGGCCCGTCGGGTTGTGCGGATTCGAGAGCAGCAGCACCCGGGAGTCCCGGGCCGCTGCGCGCAGCCCGTCGAAGTCGAGCTCGTAGCCCTCGGGGCCCGGCACCAGAGGGTTCTCGACCAGCCTGCGCCCGTGCTCCGTGGCGGCCGCGAAGAAGGGCGGGTAGATCGGCGGCTGCACGATGACGCCGTCACCGGGCTCGGACAGCGTGGCGATCCCGATGTGCACGCCCTGCATGACGTCCGCCAACAGGCAGACGCGCTTCACGTCCACCGCGTAGCCGTAGCGATCCGCCATCCGGCGAGCGAACACTCGGGGCAGCGCGTGTGGGCGCGGGTGCAGCGGGTAGCCGAGGTCGCCGACGGCGGCCGCGCGCTCCATCTGCCGGCGGATGGGCTCGGCCACCGGGAAGTCCATGTCGGCGACCCAGAAGGGCAGCACGTCGTCGGGATAGACCTGCCACTTCTCGCCGGTTCGCGCGCGGAGCTCGGGCTCGCCGAAGTCCGACAGCCGCGCGGGGGGATTGCGCAGCGCGGTCTCGACGGATCCCAGCACGTCGGCGCACGCGTCCGCGCCGGGGATGTCTCCATCGAAGCCCGCCTTGGCCAGCAGCGCGGGGAGCTCGTCGCGCAGACAGCCGACGGCCCAGGCGATGGGCTCGGCGAACTCCGGCGCGGGCAGCACCTCCTTGGCCCCCTCGTCCGAGGGGCCGATCCAGAGCCGTGCACCCCGAGCCCGGCACTCGAAGCGCAGCCAGTCGCCGCCGCCGGACGCGCTGCGAACGGCGAGCGTGGGCCCGCCTTCGGCGCCCGGGGGCGCCGGCTCGACGACGAAGTGCAGGCCCGCGGCCTCGATGGAACTCATGGCGCGAGAGTGTAGCCGGACTCGCCGCCGTGCCGGGCTTCGGGGCCACGCGGCAAGCCCGCGAGGCGTGGGACGGTATGCTGCCGCCATGCCGCCCGACCCCGCCTCGGAAGCCCGCTTCTCCCCCGACTACGCAACCGCGCGCGAGCGCTTCCTCACGGCGGCCGAGGGGCGCGCCGCCCGGGTCGCGAGCCACCCGATCGAGGCGCGCGGTCCGAAGGGCGAGGAGCTCGCCGTGGATACCGCCTATCTCGGGCCCGAGGCGCCGGAGCGGCTGCTGGCGGTGAGCTCGGGCGTCCACGGCGTCGAAGGCTACGCCGGGAGCGCCCTGCAGCTACAGCTCCTCGAGGCCCAGCTCGACGGGCTCTCGCTCCCGGCGGACACGGGCCTCCTGCTGGTGCACGCGGTGAACCCGCACGGGTTCGCGTGGCGCCGCCGGGTGAACGAGCGCAACGTGGACCTGAACCGGAACTTCCTCTCCCACCCCGACGATCACGTGGCGAACCCCTCCTACGAGGGCCTCTTCGACGCGATCAACCCCACGCGCCTCGACGAGGAGACCGACCAGCGGAGCCGCGAGAAGCTGCTCGGCTTCGCGGGCGAGCACGGCTTCGGCGAGCTCCAGCGCGTGCTGACCTGCGGGCAGTACGTGCATGCCCGCGGCATGCAGTTCGGCGGGCACGATGCCGAGGCGTCCAACGCGATCCTGCGTCGCATCGCGGCCGAGGACACGCGGGGCGCCGGCCGGATCGCCTGGGTCGACGTGCACACCGGCCTCGGTCCCTACGGGATCCCGGAGATGATCACCGAGTGCCCGACGGATCACCCGGCCTACCGGCTGGGGAAGGCGTGGTACGGCGATTCGGCCAAGAGCACCCAGGCCGGGGAGTCGGTCTCCGCCAAGCTCAACGGGGTGATGGAGCACGGCCTCGAGGAGTCGCTCCCGGGCGACTGCGAGCTGGTGGCCTACACCGCCGAGTTCGGCACCTACGACGGCCTGCGGGTCTTCTGGGCCATGCGGGCGGACAACTGGCTCGCCGCCCACGGCGAGGAGGACACCGAGAAGGGCCAGGAGATCAAGCGGGAGCTGGTCGAGGTCTTCCGGCCCGACGACCCCGAATGGCGGGCGAAGGTCCTCGTCGAGGGCGCCCGGGTCGTGGAGCAGACGCGCCGCGGGCTCCTCTCCTAGCCTCGCGCCGCCGGGCGCGCGGCCCTCGACCGCGCCGAAGCCTCGCCGCTAGGATCCGTCCACCATGGCCAGCGATCGCCACCCCACCGTCGACCCCGAGAAGCTCCCGCGTCACTTCGACTCGGCCGCCGCCGAGACGCGCTGGCACGACACCTGGCGCGAGGCCGGCACCTACCACTACGACCCGGAACGGCCCCGGGAGGAGACCTTCGTGGTGGACACCCCGCCGCCCACGGTCTCGGGGTCGCTCCACGTCGGTCACGTCTTCTCCTACACGCAGACCGACGTGATCGTGCGCCAGCAGCGCATGAGCGGGAAGAACGTCTTCTATCCGCTCGGCTGGGACGACAACGGCCTCCCCACCGAGCGCCGGGTCGAGAACTTCTTCCACGTGCGCTGCGACCCGACCCTGCCCTACGAGGCGGGCCTCGAGGTCGAGGAGGCGACGGCCAAGATCCGCAAGGGCCGGCCGCGCGGCGTGTCGCGGCCCAACTTCATCGAGCTGTGCGAGCGGCTGACCGAGCAGGACGAGCAGGCCTTCCGCGAGCTCTGGCAGCGGGTCGGGCTCTCGGTCGACTGGCGCCAGGAGTACCAGACCATCGACGAGCACGCGCGACGCATGGCCCAGCGCTCGTTTCTCGACCTTCACGAGAAGGGCCACGTCTACCAGACCGAAGCGCCCTTCATGTGGGACGTCGACGACCAGACGGCCGTCGCCCAGGCCGAGTCCGAGGAGAAGGTCGTCCCGGGCGCCTACCACCACATCGAGTTCGCGGTGGAGGACAGCGACCGGAGCTTCGTGATCGCGACCACGCGCCCGGAGCTGCTGGCCGCCTGCGTCGGCGTGACCGCCCACCCCGACGACGAGCGCTATCGCGACCTCTTCGGGAAGCGCGCGGTGACGCCGCTCTTCCACGCGCCCGTCCCGATCTTCCCGAGCGACAAGGCCGATCCCGAGAAGGGCACCGGCGTGCTGATGGTGTGCACCTTCGGCGACCAGACCGACGTCGAGTGGTGGCGCGAGCAATCGCTTCCGCTTCGCCAGGTCGTGGGGCGCACCGGACGGCTCCTGCCCATCCGCTTCGGCGAGGCGCCCTTCGAGAGCCTGCGCACCGACGAGGCGAACGCCCGCTACGCGGAGATCGAAGGCAAGAGCCTGCACCAGGCGCGCGAGGCCATCGTCGAGCAGCTTCGCGACGCCGAAGGCAGCGCCACGGGAACCGGAGCGCCGCTCCGGGGCGAGCCCGAGAAGATGGAGCACGCGGTCAAGTACTACGAGCGCGGCAAGCGACCCCTCGAGATCCTGCCCACGCGCCAGTGGTTCTGCCGGCTCCTCGACAAGAAGCAGGCCCTGCTCGCCCGCGGCGAGGAGATCACCTGGCACCCGCCGTTCATGCACACGCGCTTCCGCGACTGGACGGAGAACCTGGGGCTCGACTGGTGCCTCTCCCGCCAGCGCTTCTTCGGTGTGTCGATCCCGGTCTGGTACGGCATCGGCGAGGACGGCGAGACCGACCACGAGCGCCTGCTGCTGCCCGACCCGGCGAGCCTGCCCATCGACCCCATGGTGGACGTTCCGCCCGGGCACGAGGAGTCGCAGCGCGACCAGCCGGGCGGCTTCCGCGGCGAGAGCGACGTCTTCGACACCTGGTTCACCAGCTCGATGACCCCGCAGATCGGCTCCCATTGGGGAGAGGACGACGCTCGCCACGCGCGGCTCTTCCCGGCCGACATCCGGCCCCAGGCCCACGAGATCATCCGCACCTGGGCGTTCTACACCATCGCCAAGGCGGAGCTGCACCACGGAAGCGTGCCCTGGAAGCACATCCTGCTCTCGGGCTGGATCCTCGACCCCGACCGCAAGAAGATGTCCAAGAGCAAGGGCAACGTGGTGACGCCGCTGGCCCTGGTGGACAAGTACTCGGCGGACGCGGCGCGCTACTGGGCGGCGAGCGCCCGGCTCGGAGTCGACACCGCCTTCGACGAGAGCGTCTGGAAGATCGGGCGGCGCCTCACCACCAAGCTCTACAACGCGGGCAAGTTCGTGCTGTCCCAGCCCGGACCGGTCGTGCCGATCTCGAGCGAGCTCGACCGCGCGTTCGTCGGGAAGCTGCGCGAGCTCGTGGAGCTCGCCTCGGCGCGCTACGCCGACTTCGACTACGCCCACGCCCTGCAGGAGACCGAGAGCTTCTTCTGGAGCCGCTTCACCGACACGTACCTCGAGCTGGTGAAGGCCCGGGCGCGGGACGGCGAGACGCCGGAAGCCCAGGGCTCGGCCGTCGCGAGCCTGCGGCTCGGCCTCGACGTGCTGCTGCGCCTCTTCGCTCCGGTGCTGCCCTTCATCACCGAGGAGGTGTGGTCCTGGGTCTTCGCCGCGGCTCGCTCCGAGCCGAGCATCCACCGGGCGCCCTGGCCGGAGGCGGCCGAGCTCGAAGGCGTGCCCGCGCCGGACGAGCCGCTGAGCTTCGAGCTCGCCGTGGCCGCCTTTACCGCGATCAACAAGAGCAAGGCGGACGCCGAGGTCTCGATGGGTCGCGAGATCGACAAGCTCGTGCTCGGCGGAAGCGAGGAGACCCTCGGGCGCGCCGCGGCGGTGCTGCCCGACGTCGCCCGCGCGGCCCGCTGCCGCGAGTGGTCGGTCTCGGCGGTCCCCGGACTCGAGGCAGCGAGCTTCCGCATCCTCGACGTGCAGTTCGCCCCGCGTGACGACGACGCTCGTTGAGCCGGACCCGGGCGACGCGCCCGGGCCGGAAGCAGCGTGATCGAACGGCGGACCGATCGGAGCCATCCGGCGCCTCGGTGCGCGGGCGATCGCGCGGGTCGAAGGGCTGGGGCGTGCCACGCGCTTCGCCGGAGCCGTGAGCCTGGCGATGCTCCGGCCTCCCTACCGACACCGGCGGCTGGTCGGCGAGCTCCACGAGAGCGGCGTGCGTTCCCTGGCCATCGTGTGCAGCTCCGGGATCGCCGTGGGCATGGTGCTGGCGCTCCAGGGCTACAACAGCCTGGCGCGCTTCGGGGCCGAGGACTCCCTCGGTGCGGTGGTCGGCCTCTCGCTGATTCGCGAGCTCGGGCCGGTGCTCACCGGCCTGCTGGTCGCGGGGCGGGCCGGGTCGGCCATGACCGCCGAGATCGGGATGATGAACGCCACCGAGCAGCTCGACGGCATGCGCACCATGGCCGTCGACCCGCTCCACTTCGTGGTGGGTCCAAAGGCCCTCTCCATGCTGATCTCGATGCCCCTGCTCTCGGGCCTGTTCACCCTGCTCGGGATCGCGGGCGGATTCGTGGTGGGTGTCCGCTTCCTCGGGCTCGACGGAGGCGTCTACCTGAGCGGGCTCGAGGGCGCCGTCGACTTCCACGACGACGTGGGCGTGAGCGTGCTCAAGGCCGCGGTCTTCGGCGCCCTGGTGGCGTGGATCGCCACCTACCGGGGCTTCGTCGCCGGCCGCAGCGCCGCCCTTGTGAGCAGCGCCACCACCCGCACCGTGGTGACCGCATCCGTCTCCATCCTCCTGGCGGACTACGTGATCACCGCACTGTGGGGCGTCCGATAGCCAGGTCGGTAGCCAGGTCGACGAGGACGGCAGATCCTGCACAGGGCCCGCCAGGAGCCCTAGACTGTGACGAAACCCGGTCCGGCAACATCCAAAGCCGGCTCGAGTCCGAACTTCCGGGCGGAGCATTCCGCGGTCGAGGCCGCCGCACCGCCACTTCCCCCAAGGGAGCCACCCCCATGCGCTCTTCGCCCGCCCGGGATCTCGCCGTCGGCCTGTTCGTGCTGGCGGGGCTCGTGGCGCTCGCCGTGTTGAGCGTTCAGGTCGGCGGACTGGCCTACACCGGCGGCGGGGGCCTGCGGCTCAGCGCGTCGTTCGACGAGATCGGCAGCCTCTCGGAACGCGCGCCGGTCGTGATCTCGGGGGTCAAGGTGGGACAGGTCACGTCGGTCACCCTGGGCGAAGACCTGCGCGCCGAGGTCACCCTGGACGTCGATCGCGACCTCGAGCTGCCGGTGGACACCTTCGCCTCGATCCGGACCGCTGGCCTGCTGGGTGACCAGTTCATCGCGCTCGAGCCCGGCGGCGACGACGAGCTGCTCGCGGATGGCGGGTACTTGTCCTTCACCAAGAGCGCCCTCAACATAGAGCGCCTGGTGGACCGGATCGTGACGAGCTTCCAGAGTGGCGACGGCGCCGAGTGATGGGCTCCGGTGACGAACTGCACCGAGATGACCGTGGGAGGAACGAGGTGAACGAGGCGAAGAAGATCCCCATGTGGCTGGCCCTCGCGGCGTTGCTGCTCCCGGCCTGTGCGGGCACGGGCACGCCCGAGCCCCAGGACCCGTGGCGCGGCACCAACCAGGGCATGTTCGCGGTGAACAACGGAGTCGACGACTACGTGCTCGGCCCCGTGGCCCGCGGGTGGGGATTCGTCGCCCCGGATCTCGTCGAGAAGGGCGTGAGCAACTTCTTCGCCAATCTCGACATGCCCATGATCTTCGCGAACAACCTGCTGCAGGGAGATTTCTCGGGGGCCCTCGACGACCTGAACCGCTTCCTGGTCAACACGACCGTCGGCATCGCGGGCCTGATCGACGTGGCGTCAGATATCGGAATCGACAAGAACGACGAGGACTTCGGCCAGACCCTGGGCGTCTGGGGAGTCGGGACCGGCCCCTACCTGCAGCTGCCCCTGCTCGGGCCGTCGACGGTGCGCGATACCGTCGCACTTCCGGTGGACTTCCTGTCGCGTCCGCACACCTGGTTCCTGCCACTTGCCGCCACCGCCTCCATGGGGGCCGTCGACGCGGTGAATACGCGGCACGAGTTCGACGACGAAATTCGGGAGGCCAAGGAGACCTCCATCGACTACTACATCTTCGTTCGCGAGGCGTATCTGCAGAATCGCGAAAGACGGGTAAGGGATGGCGTTTCCCTGCCGAATGAAGACATCTATGACCTGGACTACGACCTGGATGACGAGGAGGAGTAGGATGCGAAGTCGCCGGAGTGCAGTCGCGCTGCTGTCGCTGACCCTGGCATGGGCCGGGATTCCCGGGTCGACGGCCGCCGAGGCGAGTGCTGCGCAGCCGGTCGCGGCGGCGCCGGCCCCGACCCAGCCGATCGCGGCCGCCCGCTCGGTCGTGCGCGCGACCGCCGACGAGGTGCTCGCGGTGCTCGCCGACGCCGAGATCGACGACGCCCAACGGCGCAGCCAGATCGAGGACATCGCGATCCGGAACTTCGACTTCTACACCATCTCGCGGCTGGTCCTGGCGCGCGGCTGGAAGCGCATGACCAAGGAGCAGCGCACCGAGTTCGTGGACCAGTTCCAGCAGTACCTGGCCGAGACCTACGGCTCGCGCATCCAGCGCTACACCCAGCAGAGCGTGGACATCGTGGGCGAGCGCCTCGAGAAGAACGGCCACGTGACGATCCAGACGCGGATCGCCGGCGCCGAGGCCGATGGCGTGAGCGTGGACTACCGCCTGCGCTCGAAGAACGAGGGCCCCTGGCGCGTGATCGACGTGACCATCGAGGGCGTGAGCGTGGTCGCGAGCTTCCGGTCGCAGTTCAAGGAGCTGATGGCGAGTGGGGGGCCCGAAGAGGTCCTTCGCCGCCTCCGCGACAAGAACCTTCCCGAGAATTCGGCGGGCTAGCCCGGAGCTCTGTACTGGGGGCGCTTCGCTCCTCACGCCTCTTTGGTGCCGGACGGGGGTGGGGGACGAGCTGCGCCGAATGGCTCGCTGCGTGCGGTGACTCCGCTCTCGGGTGGGGTGCCGCTGGCCTGGGAGCGCTTGCGCGCTCCAGTCCAGTCCTTGCCCGGCGGGCTTCGGGGTTGGCTGCGCTTGACTTCGGCGCAGCTCGTCCCCCACCCCCTCGTGGGGCTCTGGAGGTTGGGCTCGAGGCGGTAGGCCGGTTGGGGGCGGTGGCTGACTGACGGGGTGGACGTGGGTGTCGCGGGGGCGCTCCGGTTTGGGGGGGAGCGCGGACGTCGAGGATGGGGGCTAGCCCCGGCGTCTCCGGATGGCTTCGGCCAGGCGGGACAGGACGGGGACGGTGCGGTTCCAGGACATGCAGGCGTCGGTGATGGACTGGCCTCGGGTCTCGGCGATGCCGTCCTTCAGGTCCTGGCGGCCGTCTTCGAGGAAGCTCTCGACCATCACGCCGAAGATCTTGTCGCTGCCGGACTCGATCTGGGTGGCGACGTCCTCGGCGACGACCGGCTGGCGCAGGTGGTCCTTGCCGCTGTTCGCGTGGCTGCAGTCGACCATCAGGCGGCCGGGCAGGCCCTTGGCCTCGAGCATCTCGCAGGCCTTGGCCACGTGGTCGGCGGTGTAGTTGGGGCCAGCACTTCCGCCGCGCAGGATGGCGTGGCAGTCGGGGTTGCCGCTGGTCGAGACGATGGCGGCGACGCCCTGCTTCGTGATCGAGAGGAAGTGGTGGGGATTGCGCGCCGAGCCGATCCCGTCGATCGCCAGCTGGATGTTGCCGGCGGTGCCGTTCTTGAAGCCGACCGGCATCGAGAGGCCCGAGGCGAGCTCGCGGTGCACCTGGCTCTCCGAGGTCCGCGCGCCGATCGCGCCCCAGGAGACGACGTCGGCGATGAACTGCGGGATCAGGGTGTCGAGGAACTCGCAGCCGGCCGGCAGGCCGAGCTCGGCCACGTCGATCAGCATGCGACGCGCGGCGCGCAGGCCTTCGTTGATCACGAAGCTCTCGTCGAGGTGGGGATCGTTGATCAGGCCCTTCCATCCCACCGTGGTGCGCGGCTTCTCGAAGTAGACGCGCATCACGACGCACAGGTCCGCGGCGTGCTCACGCGCGGCCTCGGCCAGCCCGCGCGCGTACTCGACCGCCGCGTCGGGATCGTGGATCGAGCAGGGGCCGGCCACGACCACCAGGCGATCGTCCTCGCCGGCCAGGATGCGCTGCACCTGCTCGCGCCCCTCGGCGACCACGCGGGAGGCATCCTCCCCAAGGGGGAGCTCCTCCATCAGGATCGCAGGGGGCAGCAGCGGCCGGAGGTTCTGGATTCGGAGGTCGTCCGTCTGGAAGATCATGATGACTCGTACGTGGGGTGGAGGTGCGGAGGAGGCGCGGCCAGCGGCCCGCGAGGTCCTCTCCCGGAGCACCCGGCGAAGGCCAGGTCCGGCAGAAAGCCCATGGAGGCCGGGAAGTTACCAGTTCGCCGGGCCAAGTCGCGCGGGGGCCCGTGGCTTCAAGTCGACGGCCCTCTTCACCGATGAAGGCCCACGATGGCCAACTCCGCACGACCGGTGCCGCTCCTCGGACGCATCGCACTCCATCTCAAGCTCATCGACCTCGACCAGCTCGAGCAGGCGACGCGCGAGCAGGCCCGCCGGGGCGATGGCCACAACCTGGGCAACGTCCTCGTGGAGCTCGGCTTCGTCGACGAGGCGGGGCTCCAGAAGATCCTGCGCGCCCGCCAGCAGGTGGTCGCCAAGCACCGCGCCAAGCAGGGCGTGGCCGAGGCCGACCCCGTGCCCGAGGTCGCTCCGACGGCTCCGGCTGCGGCCCCGCCGGCCGCCGACCCCGGAGGCTCGATCTTCGACGACGACCCGGTCGCTCCCCCGGCGGCGACCCCGGAGTCGGCCGACGAGGGGATCATCGAGCCCACGGCCCACGCCGAGGTGGCCGAGCCCGTCGGTGGCATGGCGGCTCCGGCCTCCGCACCCGCGGCCTCCCCTTCGCCCGTGAGCGCGGGCCCGGCCGGCCCCGGGCTCGAGGGCCTCCACGCCCGACTGCGTCAGGGCGTCGAGCGCGGCGCCAGCGACGTGCACATCCACTCGGGAACCCCTCTGCGTCTGCGCCTGGCCGGCCGCTTCGAGGCCCAGGGCGACGAGGTCATTCCCGCCGACGCCGCCGAGGAGATGGTGCTCTCGGCGCTCAGCCCCGAGCAGCGCGCGACCTTCGAGGAGCTCGGAGAGCTCGACTTCGCCTACACCGCCCCGGATCTCGGCCGCTTCCGGGTCAACGTCTACCGCCAGCAGCGCGGCATCGACGGCGTCTTCCGTTGCCTGCCGACGCGGCCTCCGAGCCTCGAGGAGCTGGGCCTCCCGGGCACGCTGGCCAAGTTCACGAACTACCACCAGGGCCTCGTGCTCGTGACCGGCCCCGCCAACTGCGGCAAGTCCTCCACCCTGGCCGCCATGGTCGACATCATCAACGAGGAGCGCCGGGAGCACATCCTCACCATCGAGGATCCCATCGAGGTGGTGCACCCGCCCAAGCGCTGCGTCGTCAACCAGCGCAACGTGGGCCGGCACACCGAGAGCTTCGCCCGCGCGCTCCGCGGCGCCCTGCGCGAGGACCCGGACGTGATCGTGATCGGCGAGCTGCGCGACCTCGAGACGGTCTCGCTCGCGCTGACCGCTGCGGAGACGGGCCACCTCGTGCTCGGCACCCTGCACACGAACAGCGCGATCCGCACCCTGAACCGCATCGTCGGCGGGGAACACGCCGACGATGCG
>JAAUYD010088611.1_pt1 | contig 24182 bp, 25 predicted proteins | sample 7278101 | NCBI WGS metagenome assembly JAAUYD01 (sample SAMN14350128, study PRJNA611818) | marine sediment metagenome | isolation source: surface marine sediment (0.6m) | place: French Polynesia: Moorea | collected 2018-08
TATCGCGGGCTGGACATCATGCGTTTGCCGGCGATTATTCTCGATCGAAAGTGGACCCCCTGGCTGCCAATTTTAACCTGGGTAATCGAACATCCTGAAGGGGTGATTGTCATCGACACGGGTGAAACCCACCGCATTAACGACCAGACTTATATTGACTGCGACCCCGGTACGCGTTTTGTCTACAGCAAACAGCTCCAATTTGAGGTTTCAGCCAGGCAGGAAATTGGCCCTCAGCTAGAGCGTCTCGGAATTCCCACCAATGAAGTTAGATGGGTGATTCAAACACATCTTCATTCAGATCATATGGGCGGCATGCGCTATTTTCCGCGGTCCGAATTTATTCTCTCACCGATCGACTATCCCCATGGGCGGGGAGCTTTGTACTGTCGCTATCCGGATTGGCTAAATCCGACATTCACAACTTTCCAGGCGGATCCCGATTTTGAGCAGAGCATGACGGTAACAAAAGCCGGTGACGTCAAGATTTTACCGACCCCAGGTCATTCAAATGGGCACCAATCTGTCCTTCTGTGTGATTCCCAGATCAATTTTTTCTTTGCCGGTGATACCAGCTTTTCCGAAAAACAGCTGTGGCAAAAATCTGTGGGGGGGATTAGTGAAGATATGGCGGCGGCCGGCCGCACCCTGGGAAAAATACGCCAATTCTGCCGGGACCACCCGACCGTTTATTTACCTTCTCATGATCCCCTATCGGTTGACCGGCTGCTGGGACATCAAATTAGCCGTGACTCAGTGAATTACAAAACGAACGATTAAAAAAAGCCACAGATTAACACGGATTATCACAGATTTCTCTCGATCATCTGCGGATAATTAACAGGAAGAATGGGCGTTTGTTAGGCGCTCGCTTTCAAAAGGTCTTACCGCAGGTGATGGGGAATCTCAAAACGCAGGCTGAAGGTTAACCGGATTGTCTCGATCTCGATCATCTGACCAATCCGGGCTAAGATAGATGCATGACCCAGCAACCCTCCCGCCCCCCCGGCCGGCCGGAAAAGGCCGGTATGCGAGAAAAAATTCTCGCCGTCGCCAGTCATCTGCTGTCAACTGAAGGATCTCAGGCATTGAGCATGCGCCGCATTACAAAAGAAGCCGGCTGTTCAACGATGGTGCTTTATTCCCATTTTGGTGGAAAAGAGGGTGTCATTGAAGCGCTGTTTCTGGAAGGATTTGAACGGCTACATGAGGCGGTTTTGAGTATTGAGCCGGCCGCCAATCCGCGGCAGCAAATTTTAAATTTGTGTCGCACTTATCGTCAGGTAGCCCACACCTACCCCACACACTACGCCATTATGTTTCTCAATGCGGTCCCTGAGTTTCGACCATCTGACGAAAGCCGGAAGCGCGCCAAGGCCTCCATGGAACCGTTACTTGCTGCGGTCACACATTGGTTAGAGGTTTCCGGCCGATCTGAAGACCCGGAAATTTTGGCCATGCAAATCTGGGCGGCCTCGCATGGGCACGTGGCTCTGGAGCTCACCCGATTTATGCCTGAAGAGATCGATCAAGAGGAAATATTCCTAAACATGATTGATCGCATGCTGAAATAAAAAAACCGGCTCACCGGCCGGCTTTAAATACCAAAATTTGTATCGGGAAACGGCTTAAGTGACGTCCTTCAACGTCAACCCTTCGTCACGCAAATACTGCATCAAACCACCCTTTTTATCCATTGTGCGAATGGCACGGGTAGACATGCGCAGACGTACGCTGCGGCCGAGTTCCGGCACAAATACTTTCTTGGTTTGAATGTTTGGCAGAAAACGCCGTTTTGTCTTCTTCAGAGAGAAAGGAACGTTGTTACCCGACAGCGGGCCTTTCCCGGTTAATTTACATTTCCGAGCCATGATGACTATATCCTTTATAAAAATATCGCTTTGTTTTGGGAAGGATCAGCGACCGACATTTATAGCCGATTTGCCGCGGTTTGTCAACCGTGTCGCATATCTTTAACCATTTCCAAACGGTGAAAAGAATCAAAGTACCCGGCCGCCTCATAACCGATCCAGCGCTGATCATAAATCGGGATATTTTCTGAGACGGCATCGAGGATGGGTAATTTTTGATGAACCCAATAGAGGATTGCTTCGGTTACCCGTGCTTCTTCACCAGACAATACTTCAACGAGAACCCGTTTGAGCTGCATGGCCGACGGCTCATAGATAACCCAACCTTCTGATCCGTCATTTAATTTCATCAGGAAGCCGCTTAATTTTTTTAGATTGTAAAACGTCTCCGTTTCGTTGAGCCAGTTTGGCCGATCTTTTCGGTGAGCCAGATAGTTCAACATCGCCTCAAATTTTAAGGGTTTGACATCGACAATGGCCAAAGTTGGCTCTTTGGCCATTTTTTGACCTGGGGGCCTTCGAGAAACAATTAATTCCCGAGTTAATTTAAAACCGCATTTTTCAAATAGTCTTTTAGCTGGTTCATTGCCCTGGATTACTTCTAACCAAAGTTGGCTGACCCCAATCATGCGTGTATGCTCAATCAGCCAGGACATAATTTTTGAGCCCGTTCCCAAGCGTCGGGCGTAAGGCAGTACCCCCATGCGGGTAATCCAGGTGCGGTCATCCCGAACCCCCAACATACCGATACCATAGATTAGATCCGGTTCTTCGGAATCTAACACCGCGCAAGAATGATCGAGGTCGATATCATAAGCCTCGATATATTCGCGCAGGCGAGCCGCAGTCATAGGCATGGGCACAATATAATCCATGCGCGTTTGATTGTAGGCTTCAGTGAGCTCGTCCAATGAAAATTGAGAAGCAGGTACGACTTTCAGCGTCATATCCTCCACGAAAGCAGGTAAATGAGTGGTATTTGTATTGCGGTGATTGGCAAGAAACCCCGATTGGCAATCAATTTGGCCGCCCTTAATCCGCGGCTTTTTTTGATAAAATTGAGGCGATTTGCTTTGGAAATTCTGCAACATTAATTGGTTTCGTTATACAGCCATCAAAACCATAGCGAGCCACCATTTCAGCAGCGGTTTCTTCTGGCCAGGCGGTTATTGCAATAATTAAAACCCCAGCAAGCTCGGGAATTTGACGAATCATCGCCCCAACAGTTTGCCCGTCAAAATCCGGGAGGCCGATATCCATAAGAATCAGTTCCGGTTTGTGCTCTACAGCCATGTTTAATCCCGTTTCACCATCTTCGGCAAAAAGGAGATTGTAATCCTGGCCCAAAACGCGTCCAATAAGAATGCGATTGGCGGGATTATCTTCTATGTAAAGTATCGTTTTCATCTGTGTCAACCAGTTATTTGCGACTCGTTGCCTTGTCAATGGTGACGATAGCAAAGTAAAACAAATTGGACAATAGCAGAAACGGACTAGGACATGCTGGCATTTAAATTTGCTTCACCCAGAGACCGGTCCATTCCGGTAAAATGTGCCATTGATTTTCTCGAACCTTTTGTGCCAGAGACTCACCAAAGAAAAATTCTGTCTTGCTCACCGCCTCTTCGACTGAACCAAAAGCATAATCGGTAGAGATCAAAAAACGACTGAAACCCCATTGCAATTCTAACCAGTCGTAGTAGTGAGCTAATTCAGGATTGGGTGGTGCAGGTGGTCCACCGGTTGTCATTGTTTCAGCTATACAAATTATGCCACCAGGATGACAAACGCGCTGCATCTCATTTAACGCTTGGGTCATTTCTGTGCGCCAGGTTGATGGATACCAGCCGGTTAAATGCCCTAGAGCCCAGCCGGCCAATACGACATCAGCCCAGCTGTTTTTTACGGGAATCGCCCGAGCATCCGCCTGGAGCAGGTCCCACATCGCCTCCTGATCGGCCGCTTCGGCAAACAATTTCTGCTGCTGCAGCATCGCTTCGTACAAATCGAGGGCTAAAAATTGGCCGGCCAAATCCCCCACCATCAACCCAAAACGGCCGGTTCCCGAGCCAACATCGAGCACCTTTGGTCGATGATAAGCTGATAAAAGCCCTCTTAACTTCTGTTTGAGGTGGCCTTTCCAATCTTCGGCCGCAATCATGGCGTGGTAAGCGGCCGCTTCTTGAGAATAAATATGTCGAAAATGATCTGACATAGGGGGTCTTGATGAGTATCCGATTTCCTTACAGAAAGCTGGTCAACTAGGCTGCCGGGGGCGGGACAGGCAGATCCTCATCTGGTGTGTTGGCCCATTTCTGCCCCTCATCAATCAACATGACCGGAATTCCGTCGCGAATCGGATATTTCAAGCCGGAATCATCGCACACCAGCCAGCTGTTTTTTACGATGCGCAGTCGACCAGGATCCTCACCATATTTTTCTTTCTCCTGAACCGCCTGAGGGCAGCGCAAAATCTCAAACAGCTCCGGGCTGATCGGCATCTCATTTGTGTTGTCGTTCATATAAATCTCCAAAAGATTGTTTATAAAAATGAAGGAGTCTAACTAAAATTTTATCACAAACGATCGTCTTTATTCGGCTTTATCGGTCACCTGGGCCACATCAAACGCACAGCGAAATCCGATATCAGCTCGAATAGCGGCCGGGGGATAAAAATTGCGATTATTTGAGCGAATGCGCGATTCATCATTGTTTTGGGCCCACGATCCCCCACGCGTGACCCGCTCAACTCCGGCAGAGGGGCCTTGAGGATTATCAACCGTTCCCCACTCATAATATTCAGGATCGTACCAATCATTGACCCACTCCCAGACGCTCCCAGCCATACCAAATACATTAAAGGGGCTGACCCCTGCCGGTAGAGAATCAACGGCCAGCAAACGACTATAATCCGTTCCATAAATCGCCCGGGTGAAATCGGGTTCCCCATCACCCCAGGGATAAAACCGGCCGTCGGTACCTCGGGCAGCGTATTCCCATTCAGCCTCCGTGGGCAAACGGCCACCCACCCACTCACAATATTCTCGCGCCCCAAACCAGGAAACGTGGTTGACCGGGACATTTTCAAATCCCTCAATAACCGTATAGGGCTCTTCTTCTGAGGAAGTCACCAGAAGATAGGTTCCCTGTACGTCAGGCGCCACCCGGACGCATTCAACATCACTACAGCCGGTTAAGTGATCCCCTATCTCGTTTAAGAAGCGGGCGTATTGAATCATCGATACTTCAAATTGATCGAGAAAGAAGGGCGCGATCAAAACCTCACGCTGAGGGCGTTCATCCGATTCCGAAAAGAGGTCATCTTCCGCCGAGCCTCGCAAATACTGGCCGGCAGGAATAAACATCATGGGCATTCCGTCCGCTGCCCGGACGGTATTTTCCGGGGTCGGCGTGGGTTGAGGGGTAGTCACAATCACCACGGCGGTAGGATTGGGTTCAGGCGTATTTGTTGAAGTTGGTTCAGGTAAGGGGGTTGCAGTAGGTGGGGTGGTTGGGGTGGGTGACGGGGTTAAACTCGGCGGAGCGGCCGCTATTTTATCTGGGGCGGCCGCCTGATCCACGATAGAATTCTCGATCGTATTGGCCCGATCCTGCCCGAACGAAAACCAGCGATTTTGCCAAAAGACCCCTACCAAGCCAACGAAAATTAACAGGGCAATCACCCCCCCCACGGTTAGTCCGCGGCGGCTTCTCAGGGCAGAGCCTGGTGGCTTAAGAGGGATTTTGACATGGGGTGACCGGCCGTTCGCCTGAAATTCTTGTATGCCGCGTACCACCTTGACCAAATCAGCCATTAAAGGTTGACCGATTTGTCCACGCTGCCAGCGCTCAAATAGATGAAACGCCAGCTGCTGCAGAGCCAGGGGTTGATGATGGGTCGCCTGTAGGGCGAAATCGATCATCTCCTCCGACAGATAATATGGAACCGGTTCGCGCAGCATTTGAGTGGCCGCCTCCCGCTCCATTTCACCAAGAGAATAACTTTCTCCAACAATTCCACCCTGACCGTAACGATCGGGGTGATCTGTAAGCGAGACCATCAAAAACAGGGATATATGCTGCTCGATGAGCGTCCGCCAATGGGTTAAGAAGGTATGGAATTCTGGCTGAGTGACAACCTCATCAACGTTGTCGAATAAAATGAAAACCACCTGCTGATCAATTTGCTGCAAATATTCTGGCAAAACCTGATCGCGAAAACCGGCATAAGCGTAAGAAGCGGCCGTTATGGTTTTTGTCAAATCACCGGTTGACGTGGTGACGATCCCTTGATCGGCCAGCTGCCGCTTGATTTCCAGTGCCACAGCAGACCATATATGCTCTTCATTTTCTAACCCAGATTGCCACCGGCCTTCCGCCCAATCAATAAGAATCGGCAGGACACTGTTCCCCAACCGGCCGCGTTTAATTTCGCGGATGAGCGCGCTTTTACCAATTTGTGGAGGTCCGTAAAGGACAATGGGCAATTTGGGAATCGCCGGCCGCACCAGGCGCTGGGTGATCCAGGCAAAAAAATGGCCCCGGCCGTAGAACAGCGGGTCATCTGGATTCAAATATGGATTTTGCATGCCCTTTGATTTTTCCAACAAGCGATTTATTCCCCCACAATGGGATATTGCCTATCTTACTGCGGCAGATGGGGGGAAACAAGGGGGAGATGGATTTTCACCAGAAGATGAAGAGAGCACCCAACTTAATCGATCGTCAAAGCAGAGGCAAAAGTTTGAATCAAAATATGGCCAGCCTCATCCAGGGAAGAACCAAAGGCCACAATGCCGTCTTCATGCCCTTTCATAGAAAAGATTTGGCGCTCGGAAAGTGAGTTTTTGATGAAAAGACGGGCCACTTCTTCCGCCATCTCCGGGGAGCCATACGGAATTGATGCAGCGGTTTGGGGGAGGGCCAGCCGCTCGGCACAGCGCCAAATATCGGGCGAATGGGCGTGAATAACCGCCTGCACAGTGGGATCCTGTTGGTAAATTGTTCCGTGGGTCATCGATTCTGAAGACGGCCGGAGCGGTCCGCGAGCCACAACCCGATTTTCAGCCGGAAAACATTGTTCGACAACAGCGTAGTGGGCGGCCGTGAGGGTCTCCAGATGTCCGGTTTGAGATCCGCTGATCAGAAAAGGGGCTTCGTTTGGCGCAATCCTGGCGCTGATATTGCCAAATCCATACCCCTCATAGCGGTGGGGGTCCTGGCCGATGAGGCCGGTTAATTTGCAAATGTGTCGCCATGCGGTTAATAAGTGAACCAGCGTAATATCCAGGGGGGAGGTGGGCGTAAACTCGAGCTTGTATTTGATGACTCCTTCCTGTTCCGGCTGTTGTGAAGATGTCATGAGCCTGCTTCAGCCGCCCGGTGAAATGCCGAAATTGAATTATTGATAAACCCGTCGGCAATTTCTTTCATGCGGCCGTTGGTGATGCCCGATGCGATTCCTGAAACGACGCGTCCCGGCATAAATCGAAGCCCTTTGGGGGAGGGCAATTTGCTGTCAATCGATAGGTGATACTCGACCGATGTTTCCCCGTTTGATTTGCCCGGTGAGAAGTAAGAATCACAGGTGAAGTATCCACGAGCCAGGGTGCTGTTGATCGTTGTCTGTGGTTTGATCGCCGGCAGTCGGTCAACCGCTCTGACGTGGAAGGCGTAATTTGAGTCATCTACCTCGAACTCTAGATCACACAAGATGTTGATCGAGTATGTGCCAATTTCCTTGGTAGAGTATTTTGCTCGAAAATTTTGCGTGGCTGGATCAAAGTTGATCATCTCAATATGGGGTAAATAGGCAATGAGCCGCCGAATATCGCGATAATAATCGAAGGCGATGTCCAGAGGGGCAGGAAAAATATAAGAGCGTGTGGTTTGGCCCGAAATCTTAATCATAAGCAGAAAGTTGAAGGAAGTTTTTAGGTTTTAATTTTGTCCACCAGCCAAGCTATTTGCTTTGAGATTCCGGTGCAATACGGTCGAGAGCCGCCTCCAAAGATTCAAGCTGCGCGGTCAATTCTTCGATCTCATTACGCGTTGGAACCCCTAACTCAGCTAATCGTTGGCTCAATTCATCGGTTCTTAAGGTTGCAGCTTCGGTGAACGCCTGTTTTCCCTGATCGAGCAACTTCTCAAGTACTTCCTGCCCATCCTCTAACGTTAACTCCCCTTGTTTAATTAAAGCTTCAATCCGCCGCCGAATCTCATCATCGACATGACGAAAAAGCTCCAGCGGAGATGCCAAGGTGCGGCGTAGAGAAGATAATGTATCCCCTCCCGCTTGCACCAATCCTTTTAGCACAGATCGCGGAAGAAAACCGCTGCTTTTCTTCTCCTGCTCAAAAATTATTTGAGTTAAAACAACAGCGGTTAAATCTTCATTTGACGTGTGGTCAAGAACCTGCACTTCCGTTCCAGTTCTTATTAATTCGGCAATCCCGTCCAGGGTAATATATTTTTTGGCTTCAGTGTCATAAAGTTTGCGGTTTGGATAGCGTTTAATTATAAGCATAAGGTTTTTTGCTGCATTGCGTCACATTTCAAATGATTATAGGGGAAAGTAGGAGAGTTAATCAAAACTTTATGTCAAATATTGGGCATTTTTCACCTACTATTTGTCCTTTTTTTGTTTAAATTGCCACAAATTTGACGCATTACAGCATCTATTTCTATAATGTAGATACATTTTTAATCGGTTCAAAAAGTGAGTCGACTTGTCAACATTTGTAAGAAAAACCGTCGCAGCTATCCATTTTCAATCTACAGGCAAACCTGATCAAGAAATTATCAAAATTTTAGGCCATGAGATTGAAATCCGTCACGTCGATTGTCAGGGTGATATCGGAGCCATGGCCGCCTATGTCAAAACGTTTGACGACGAGGTCGACGCCATCGCCCTGGTCGGGGTGGCCGGTCATTTACACCTGGGAACTGAATACATCGAACATGAAGAGTCAGAGCACCTGTTTTCCGCCGCCCAAAAGACCCCGGTCGTTGACGGCCGAGGGGTCCAGGAGTCTGTCGAACGCTGGGGAATTTATCTGGTAGATGAAATCGAGCCCGGTATTTGGACTCGCAAGCATATGCTCATGGTTCCGGGGCTCAACCACGGCGGTTTGACTGATGGCTTGAGTCAGTTTTCTGGCGATATTCGCTACGCCGATCCGGTCGTATATTTTGGCCTACCGGGCACCCTGGGCATAGGCAGTAAAGAATCACTCGGGGCCGTGGCCGAGCGAACGTTGGGCCAGCTAAAAGATTTTTCATTTTACGATCTGTTTCCGCAAAAAATCACAAACGTCTATCCGAAGGGTGACAGCTTGTTTGGGTGGGCCGATGTGCTGGCAGGCGATATTGGATTAATTCGCAAATTCGGGCCACGTCGCTTAAGCGGCAAAACTATTGTCGTGCCCTATCTGACCGAAGAGGATGTCGCTGATCTAGAAGAACGCGATGCCTCAATCGTGGTCTCGATCTTGCCGAATTTAAATCCGCAGGAACAGTTTCACGCGTCTCACTCGGCCGCTGAACTCGAGGCGTGTTTACTGTCGTTAAAAGACAGCCACGATGAGGGACTACTCGAAGAACAGCTCTATCTGCATTTGTTAACCGAGCTTCAGTGGCAGCCGGCCGTACGCTACCTCAAACCGGATGAAGCGCAGCTCAACCGGATCGCATTTGTCAACCAACCGCTCTCCGATAACTTATTCCGGTCGGTTTATCCATGGACTCGACTCATCCCTCGGCCGCTCCTAAGAGGGGTCTCGCCTTATGTACCGCCGGTTTTCCTGGGCCGCTTGCGTCAGGTAACCAGCCCGGCAACCGATTTTCAGGCAGAAGCGATTTTGTTGACTCTAGGTGGCACGCCCCGGGCGTTTATCGGTCGTGATCAACAATTTGTCCTGCGCCGTTTGCTGCAGGCGGCCCACCTGGCGGAGCGGCTCGATGCCCGCCTCATGGGTGTCAGTGCCTACTCGGCCTTAATGGGTGAAGCGGCTGAATTGGTTTCTCACAAAACCGATATCGCGGTAACCTCCGGCCGAAATTTGAGCATGGCCGCTGCCCTGGAAGCTTCGCTTCAGGCGTTTCAAGCGATTCATGGTCAGGATAAGCCCCCAACGGTTGTCGTTTTAAACGCCAACCGGCCGGACGCCGCGGCCTGTGCCCAATATTTGGCCCCGCTTTGTGGTGATTTGACCCTAATCGCCAACCGGCCGGAACATTTAACCCAGCTCAAGCAGACGATTCAGGTAGAGCGGCCCCAGGCTAAGATACATATTCGCAATTCACTCAATCATCAGCTGGAAAACGCTCAAATCATTGTGAGCGCGCTTTCCGATCAAGATAAGCCGCTGGGCCCCACCCTCGACCTGGCCAGCTGTTATCCAGGGACCGTCATCTGTGATTTGGGGCGGCCGCCGCTTTTATCAAAAGATGTGGTTCAACAGCGGCCGGACCTGCTCGTCATCCACGGCGCAGAATTTCGCCTGCCTGGCTCGCCACAAAGCGATATCCAGCTCGGGGCCGGGTCGGATACCGTTCCCTCCGCTCTAGCAGAGGCGCTATTGCTGGCGCTTGAAAGTCGCTTTGAAGATTTTAGCCTCGATCGGATCCCCGATGTGGTCCGCTGGCGCGAAATTATCTCTTTAGCCCAAACGCATACCTTTGAATTGGCTGGGCCACGGCAATTTACGACACTAATCGGTGCGGCCGATTATCAGGCGATTCGAGCAGCCGTTGCTTCTTTATCCCAAGATCCCGATCTGGTTCAGGCGATCATGAAGCAGCCGCTGCCTCTCAATCCACCCCCTAACAACGGTCAGCCATCCAGCGGCACATTAATTGTAGCCGGATTGGGTGTCGTGGCCTTGCTTGCCGGTGTAGCTGGCTGGTTTTGGCGAAGCAACCGTAAAAAAGACCGCGGTTCAGATTAATGACAACAATATTTAATTCAACCGAAGATTTATACAGCTGCATCGGGCAGGCGTTTGTGCGTATTCCTGACAGCCATTTTGGTCCTCTACATGAAGCTAGAATGGTTATTCGCTTTGTATGTACCAATCCAAACGGGCAAATTTTGCTCAACGGCCGCGAGAATCCGGTCGGTATTCACTTTGGAGAGCATGGCGCAAAATCGAATTTAACGATCTGGTTAGCCACTCATACCATGCATCAAATTATGCTGGGTGAACTCGGCATTATGAAGGCCATGGGACAAAAGAAAATTAAAGCAAAGGGGTCGCTGCTCCGAGTTCGAGCGCTATCCCCGCTCTTTGTAGAAGGTCAAAAAATATACCCTCACATCCTGGCAGAAGCCGGTTATTTGTAGCTGAGGGAACAATCAGAGGAGAAAGACGATGAGTTTTCTATTTCCAAGTGATCAATGGGTCAAAGAATTAATGTCACGGCTCAACGACAGTGAAGCATACAGCAAGGCCGCCGCAAAGTGGGAGGGAGATTTCGCCTTTGTTATCGACCATGAAAACGGTTCAATGACCCATCTTTACATGGATTTGTGGCACGGCGACTGCCGTTCCGCCAGAGAGCTCGAGAATGAAAGTGATGAATCACCAGCTTTCACCATGACCGCCCCGATCGCCACGTGGCAATTGGTGCTGACCGGGAAGCTTGATCCGATTAAAGGATTAATGCAGAAGAAGCTGGCCTTAAAAGGCAACATGATGAAAGTGCTTAAAGCTCCCAAGGCGGCTGTTGAAATGGTTAACTGTGCCAAAGAGATAGACACAAGCTGGCCGGGATAGCGTATTAGCTCGGTGCTGCGCACCTTTTAGCAGGTTAGGTCGGCCTGCGGCCTTTTAGCTTTCAGCTTATAGGATTGATGTGTTTCCCTATTTGCTAAAATGCTGACAGCCGCGAAGCGGCGTGCTGAGAGGCCGCAGGCCGAGCTGATACGCTAGAAGGTGCGCAGCACCGAGCTAAACCCCAATTTCACCCTTTTTGTCCACAAAATCAAATTTTGACGTTCTATATAGTGAATTGTTCCTCTCCACACAATTCTCCACACAGAAATAGGAGAGGCAGAACGTCAACTCCACTGGATGTGTATCCCAGGCCTCAGAGGGAAGAAGTTTACACCTACACGAATGACCCTGCCTCTCCTCCTCCTATATTTTTACCATTCCGACAATCATACAGATGAACGGGCAGTGATACAATAGAACCATCATGATTAAAAGAGCCGGCTTTTTACAGCTTTACCGCCCTACCCGACGCGCCGTGAGTTTTAAGGTATACAGCGATGGCAGCAAACACTTCCTTTGGTGAGTGGCTGCGGCAGCGCCGCCATTTGCTAGATATGACTCAGGTCCAATTGGCCGACCTAACCGGCTGCTCGGCCGTGACCATTCGCAAGTTAGAAGCAAACGAGCGCAAGCCTTCGGTCGAGATGGCGGAGGCCCTGGCCGTCACCCTGCGCATTCCTGAACGCGAGCAGATGGCTTTTGTGCAGTTTGCCCGGTCAGATGATATGGAAGCGACCTTTCGACTCCCGGCGTGGAATCCCCAAGAGTTAACCTGGCGCACCAGTCAGCTTCCGACCCAAACATACCCGGACACCGGAGACACATCAGACAATGTTTTGCAGTACGATTTGGTTGCCACAGAACCGCCTGTATATCAAAATGTCACAAACGGCCGGCAATTAGTCAATTTGCAGGCCCGAGGGTCAGTATCCGGCTATATTGAGGGGGAAATGGTCGTTCGCCTCACCCAAATTATCATGCCTAAACCGGCCGGAATGGATTATTCTCAGGCCTTGCCGATGCAAGTTGGGGCTATTTTCAAAATCCGCTCCGGAGAAGAAATGATTGAAGGCTATTATTCCGGATCGATCTCTACGATACTGGATGCGGCTGGTCATGGCACAGGCCGCGTCCAGGCAACGGGTCAGATCATTTCCGTTACGGCTGATTTTGCCGATCTATTTCTAAATTATGTCTTTGTGACTGATGTTGTCAAAATGGTCGAAGGCATCGGCACCGGATCAAAAGGCACCATGCAGATTAAACCGGCCGTCTGACGCGAAAAATTTAAAAGCACCCTGTTTTCAACAGGGTGCTTTTTTGCTCTAGAAAATGTCTACAAGCTTTTCACTTATCCGATGGGGTTCCCAGGCTGGATTGCAGCTGTGATGGTGAAAAAAGTGGTGCGATGAAGAGGGAACTTGTGCCTAAGATAAACCTGGCTCGTGTCAATTTAATCTAGAACTAATTTCATAATAGTTGATGCTGCAACGAACAGGAATACGCAAATCTACGTAGTTTTATTTTTTAGGTCGCTGAAAAGATTTACAAGAAGAATTATAAAAAAAGAGCCGCGGATTATCACAGATTTTTCTCTGCAATTTGGGGACACCTTTGTTTTAGAAAAGATTTTGTAACTTGCCCAATAGCTAAAATGTGGCAAGAAAAAAAGAAGAAAGAGTGTGTAGGCTCTTTACTTCAAAATTAACCTCAAGCAATAAAACTTGGCCAGACGTGTGTATGGTCGATGTTCCTCTGAGTCAGTGCCTTGCCTCTTCCTTCACAAATAAGTGAAGGGATTCAATGCTAACCAACTTTCAATGCTGGAGGCCTTACACTTACTTATGCCAAAACGACTAAAAATCTTATAAAATTGGTTCAAGTTGCTTAAAATCCTCCTGGCCGTAACAGACATCAAAAGGTTGATGAACCTGCCAAACGCAAATTTGCGCGGCTGATAAGATCAGAATCTCGTACTTTTGACACGATAGGCAATCACATATTCATGGAGAATGAAAGGTTGATAGGGTATGGTAAATATCTCCCGCTTTCAACTTAACGAGAGGACAACCATATGGATTTATCCAGAGTAGCCCAAGTTGCTGAAAAAGAGAACGTCATAAATTTAGGCATCGGTCAACCGGAGATGGCCATTTTGCCTAACGAACAAATTCAAGCGGCGATGCTTGAATATTGGGCCGATCCACACCCTCACTATCTTGCCTATGGTCATGAACCTGGCCCGGATAATTTGCGTCACGCTTTAGCCACTTTCTTAACGGCCGAAGCGGACGACCCAACCGCTTATGACGATCTCTTTATCAGTGGTGGTGCAAGTCAGGCGCTGGATTTAATTTGCACGCTGTACACCAAACCTGGAGATACGATTTTTATTGAAGAGCCAACCTATTTTCTGGCGCTGCGCATTTTTGAAGATCATCATCTCAATATGGTCGCCATCCCCATGGATGATCAGGGGTTGATCACAGAGGCCCTTGAAAATGAACTCAAATCTCACCGTCCGAAATTTATATATACCATTCCGACCTTTCACAATCCTAGCGGCGTTACCCAATCGGCTGAAAGACGGGAAAAGCTGGTGGAGTTGAGCATTGAACACAATTTCTTAATCGTAGCGGATGAAGTCTATCACCTGCTTCACCATTTCCCGGACGAAAAGCCTCCACAGCCTCTCGCCAGCTATGTGGCTCACGAAACGGTGATCTCTGTCAATTCATTCTCCAAAATTTTGGCTCCTGGCCTGCGACTGGGGTGGATCAAAACGGCCGGGATTCATCTGGAAACTCTGTGGCGCAGCGCTTTGCTGGACAGCGGTGGGGGAGTCAACCCGTTTGCCGCTCAGCCGGTGCGCATCATGATTGAAAGCGGCCGCTTAAAACAATATCTAATCGAACTCAAAAATTTATATCGCCGGCGCATCAACGCCCTTGATGAAGCGCTGCAATCCGCATCACTAGCCAAAATTGTAACCTACCACAAACCGCTGGGCGGGTATTTTTTCTGGCTTAAATTTCCCGATGATTTTGATACCGAGCAGCTCTGGTCAATCGCTCAAACGCATGGGGTCGGGTTTCAGCGTGGACCCAGCTTCTCCCATCACAAAGGGTTAAAAAATTATGCCCGATTGAGCTTCGCTTATTACTCAATCCCTCAGCTGCAAGAAGCAATTTCTCGGCTAGATACAGCTGTAAAGGCGTATTTAAGCACAACTTAATCTAGTGACATTTGACAGGAATCATCCTGCTGGTTGACCATATACTCCCCCGTTTTTTTGTGTTATATTTTTTTTGATGGCCTGAACGGGAGGTTTATTATGGGCAAAATCACCAAACTTGCCTGGCGGAATATGTGGCGCAACTGGCGGCGCACGGCGATTGCCAGCGTGGCAATTATCCTCGGATTGATTCTGCTAATCTTCATGGACGCGCTGATCAAGGGGTCTGATCAGGCGATTTTTGGCAATGCGGTACGGCTGTACGGGGGCAATATTCAAATCCACGCCCCTGGTTTCAGGGACAAAGCAAGCCGCTTGCCGTTGATTCCCCTCAGCGATACCCAAGCCGTGGTGGATACAATTTCATTACAGGCCGAAGTAGTGGCCGCTACAAAACGAATTAACACGGGGGGGTTGGTCAGCACAGGGGCGGGCGCCTTCCCGGTGATTATTACCGCCATCGAACCAGAAAAAGAAGCTCCCATCAGCCTGATTGCCGAAAATATGGGGCACGGCCGCTTTTTATCGGGTGAAGATCGCGATGGCGTGGTCATCGGCCGAGGGTTGGCCGATTTATTAGAAGTCGAAGTGGGCGATCGCGTGCTGGTCGTCGGCCGGCGGCTCAACGAATCGATGCGCCAACATTCTATGAATGTGATCGGGATTTACGATCTAGGATTGGATGAAGCGGAACGAGGCACGGTATTTATCAATTTATCCCTCGCTCAAACCCTCTATAACTTGCGAAATCAAGAAACAGAAATCGCTATCTCTTTGGCCGAAGTTGGCCAGGAAGAGCAGCTCGTTGAAAGTTTACAGCAGCAGCTGCCCGGATACGAAGTGGATACCTGGAGCACGCTGCGGCCGGAAATCCAGCAAACCCTGCAAACAAAAAGCATCGCCACCTCGATTTTGGGATTAATTGTGGTGCTCATTGCCAGCATCGGTATTTTAAACCTGATGCTTATGGCGGTCTTTGAGCGCACCCGCGAAATGGGTGTCCTGGCTGCAATGGGGATGAAGGGACGTCAAATTATGGCCTTGTTTTTGCTTGAAGGGAGTTTTATCGGGGTATTTGGGGCGATAATCGGCGGGATTCTCGGCTGGCTGTTGGTAGAAGCGGTAGGCCAGGTCGGCATTGACTTGGGGTATGCCCAAAATATGGGAGATATCACAGCGTTAATGGGGTCACGTCTATACCCTTACCTGCCGATCAGTGACGTCATTGGTTATGGCATTCTGGTGATTATCATTTCTGCTCTGGCTTCTTTTTATCCGGCCTGGCAAGCTTCCCGTAAAGAACCGGCCGAGGCGCTGCATCATATTTAAGCAGACCATCTCACCTAGAGAAAATAAAATGGCATTTAAAACATTCTGGATTATGGGTTATCGTGATTTGGTCCGCAACAGACGGCGCACAATTTTGACGCTCGTCGCCATCACCCTGGGTTTAACCTTAAGTATTTTTATGAGCGGGCTGATTGGCGGGGTCATGGAAAGCTCGTTACGTGACAGCATTCGCCTAACCACAGGGCATATTCAACTCCGCGCCGAATCGTATGAAGAAATCAAAGTCAGCCTGCTGCGCAGAGATTTGCTCGACGAGCCAGATGCTCTGGCCGTCCAGGCGGAAATGCTGCCTGAAGTCCAGGTGGCCTCCCCCATTTTGTGGGCCAGCGGCGTGCTGGGCACCATTAGGGAATCCACAGCGATACGCATCAACGGCATCGATCCAGCATCATCGCTTCACGATCCCCTGCGAGAGAGTTTAGCGGCCGGAGAGTTCCTTACCAATGACGGCCGGCGGGAAATTATGATCGGTCAACTCTTAGCCAGAGAGATGGATCTCGAGGTTGGAGATCGCGTGTTTTTGGCGGTCGGCAACCCGGATGGAGCACCAGAAGAAGGGGTTTTTACGATTGTAGGATTGGTTAACAGTGGATTTCCCGGCCTGGATAATACCAATGTATTTTTAAACCTCTCCCAAGCCCAAAACATCACCCATGTGGGCAACCGAGCCAGTACGGTACGCATTTTGCTGCACCAGCTCGATGACACGGCCGCCGCAACTTCCGCCCTCGAAATTCCCGGCGTCGCGGTGCTTGGCTGGCAAGAATTACACGAAGTGCTGCTAACCGCTTTAGAAACCGGTCAGATTTTTTACGATTTTTTATACGCCATTATTTTTCTAGTTGTGGCGGTGATTATTGCCAATACGCTGCTCATGTCTGTCTTTGAACGCACGCGAGAGATGGGGATTTTGGCCGCTCTGGGAATGAAAGGGCGGCAAATCATGACCATGTTCCTGCTTGAGGCGGCCATCTTGGGGTTAATCGGCAGCGTTTTTGGGGCCATTTTAGGCAGTATTTTGGTCTATTATTTTTCAATTACCGGCATTTATATTGGAGAAGGGTCCGCCAGTGCGGTTGAGGGGATGGCCATTGGCACATCGATGTTTACCGCTCTCAATCCCGCCGATATTCTTTCCCTATCTTTATGGATGATGATCGTAATTTTGCTGGTTTCTCTTTATCCCGCCTGGTATGCCGCGCGAATGGAACCGGTAGAAGCGCTTCACGCCCTGTAATTTATAGGCAATCGTTCCGCGAGGGCAAAAATGTCAATTATCAAAGTAGAAAACGCGACAAAAATTTATCACATTGGTGAAAGTGAAACCCGCGCGCTAAATGGGGTTTCGCTACAAGTTGACGCCGGCGAATTTACGGCCCTGGTCGGTCCGTCCGGTTCGGGAAAGACCACCTTGCTGCAGCTGATGGGGTGTCTGGATAAACCGACAAGCGGGATGGTGATGGTCAATGGAAATAACGTTTCCCAATTTAACGCCAATCAGCGAGCCGAAATCCGGCAGGAAAAGATCGGGTTTATTTTTCAATTTTTTGCCCTGGTTCCGGTGTTGTCCGCCTATGAAAATGTAGAGCTTCCCCTGCTGCTCAACAACCTTTCCCTCAGCTATCGCAAGGAACGCGTGGCTTATTTGCTTGAATCAGTAGGGCTGACCAACCGGATGAACCATCGGCCGGACCAGATGAGCGGTGGGGAGCAGCAGCGGGTGGCCATTGCTCGCGCGTTGGCCTCGGAACCGATTGTCGTCTTAGCGGATGAACCGACCGCCAATCTCGACACGGCCAACGGGCAGCAGGCGATGGACATCATGCAGAAACTCAATCAGGAAACCGGCACAGCTTTTGTGTTTGCGACGCATGACCCCAGAGTGATGGCATATGCAAACCGCCTGATCAAAATGCGCGACGGCCGCATTTTGGACAACGGTAACGGGGCGGGCTAGACAGGAAGTAAAATGAAGCGGGCAGCGTCCGGCTTCCGACTTTCCTCTTCTCACTTTTAACTTTAAACTTCGTGAATGAAACACCTCATTTTTGTTCGCCACGGCCAAACCAGCTGGAACGAAAACCAGCGTTTTCAGGGACAGTTTGACATACCGCTTAACCCCATCGGGCAGGAACAGGCGGCGGCCGCAGGAAAAAACCTGAGCCACATTCACTTTGATCTGATCGTAAACAGCGGTTTGAGTCGGGCCGCACAAACGGCAGCCGCTGTTCAGGCGGAGCAGCAGGAAAATGTACCCATTCAAATTGATCCGGATTGGCGAGAAATGGCTTTTGGCCGGTGGGAGGGGTTGACCTACAAAGAAATTAAGGCTCAATTTCCGCATGAGCTGTCAAACTGGGAAAGCGATATGGATCAGCCGCCGGCCGGGGGGGAGGGGTTAACCGCTGTTTTTGACCGGGTTGGCCTTGCTTTAGAGCGGCTCAAGAAAAGATCGGAACAGACCATTTGCGTCGTGGCCCATGGTGGCAGTCTGCAGCTGTGCGTCTGTCATTTATTGGGGCTGCCGCCAACCTGCTTCTGGCAATTTAAATTGGCCAATGGGGCGATCTCTGAAGTCAAGCTTTATCCCGCTGGAGCCATCATAGAAAGATTGAACGATCAGCCTGACATTCGTGATTGACGATTATTGATTTGCGATTTACGAAAGGTCCGCTCTTAAATCCATACACTAATAACCAATAACTAATTACTAATATCCCCCATCATTTAACCTTCATTGGCAGGCCGGCAACCATGAACAACACTTCGTCCGCTGCGGCCGCCAGGGTTTGATTGGCCCAGCCGAGCATATCGCGGTAGTGACGAGCAGAGGCGTAAACCGGCACAATGCCCAAACCAACCTCATTGGAAACGACAATCATATCTGCCGTTCCCTGCTGGTGCGTGCCGATGATGTTTGCCACCTCAAGATCGAGCTGTATACCGCGCGCCGACCAGTCCGGCTCCTCTTCACTACCCGAAAATACCACATTGTTGGCCAAAAGAGTCAGGCAATCGACGATGACCACGTCAAAGGGTTTGGCCACCTTGGCGATTGCCCGGCCGACTTCCAGCGGGGTTTCCAGCGTCCGCCACTGGGGCGGCCGCTCCGCCTTATGATTGGCTATACGAATTTTCATCTCATCATCCAATGGCTGGGCGGTGGCTACAAAAAGCACCCGATCGTACCGTTGAACGAGTTCCAACGCATAACGGCTCTTGCCGCTGCGTGCCCCTCCGAGGATTAACGTTAATTTGCCTGACATATCGCTTGACTTAGAGCGCACTCCAACTGTTAAAATGGCCGCATGACCAACTCAACCAACACAATATCTCGATTCTCGATTCAGGAAACCGCTGAGCTGACCGGGTTATCTGTCCATACACTGCGCTACTACGAAAAAATCGGGCTCGTGCCCCACATCGCCCGTGACGCCAACAAACGGCGGCTCTATGATGAACAGGATATCGGCTGGCTGCGCTTTCTGCGCCGCATGCGCATCAGCGGGATGTCGATCCAGACGATGAAGCGCTTTGTGCAGCTAACGCGCTCAGGAGATGATTCTATCCAGGCGCGCTGCGAACTACTCCAGGAACACCGCGCCAATCTTATCAGCCACATGGAAGAATTAAAAACCTGCCTGACCGTTTTGGAAGATAAAATCGCCTTCTACGAAGCATCATTTCCACTTATTCGGGATCAGCAGGATGGGAAAGTAAAAGAAAAATGAAGAACATAAATTTTGGCCGAACCGGGGTCAAGGTCAGCCGTCTCTGTTTGGGCTGCATGAATTTTGGCGGCCGCACATCAGAAGAAGAAGCCATGCAAATCATTCACCGTGCTGTGGACGCGGGGGTTAATTTTATCGATACCGCTAACGTTTACGGGCATGAACCCGGGAATTTTTCTCACGGACGCGGCCGCAGTGAAGAGATCGTGGGCAGAGCGCTGCAAGGGCGCCGGGACCGGGTTTTTCTGGCAACCAAAGTTCACTACCCAATGAGCGAGGAGATAAACGCCCGAGGAAACAGCCGCCGCCACATTCTGGAACAGTGCGCCGCTTCGCTTAAGCGGCTGCAAACCGATTATATAGACCTGTACCAGCTCCATTCATTTGATCCGGATGTACCAATTGATGAAACTTTGCGAGCCCTCGATGATTTGGTACGTCGCGGGTGGGTGCGCTATATCGGCAGCAGCGGTTTTCCCGCCTGGCGGATCATCGAGTCGTTGTGGGCAGCCAAAGAGCTGGGTCTTAATCGCTTTGTTTCTGAGCAGGCACCGTACAATTTGCTTGACCGGCGGATCGAACGGCAGCTATTTCCCATGGCGCAAAGTTACGGGATCGGGATCATGACGTGGTCTCCGCTGGCCGGCGGTTTTCTGACGGGGAAATACCGGCTGGCAGAACCACCCCCCGCCAACTCCCGCTTTGAAACGTTTTGGCATGGATTTGGCCGCGAGCACGACACAGCAGCAGCGCAAGCCATCATCGAGCAGCTCGAAGAAATAGCGCGGGAAAAAGAAATAACTCCGGCCGAATTGGCCCTGGCGTGGCAGTTACACCAACCCGGACTCATCCCCATAATCGGACCGCGCACCCTCGACCAGCTAAATAGTGCGCTCCGCGCCGTTGAAATTGAGCTTTCGGATGATGAATTGGCCCAAATTGATGAAATTTCACCACCGGGATCGATGACTGTGCCCTATTATGGAGGGTCAAAATCGCTGTGGTGGGACGGCTGGCGCAGCTCAACCCATCATTGGGTATAAAGCCGAGAGAAAATCGGAGCCAGACGCGCCAGGGAGGCCTCAAAATCCGGCCGTTCAAATATTTCCATAGTCAGGACCCCGGCGAAATTATGGATTTGTAAAAGCTGAATAATTTTCAGAAGCGCCTCCTCACTCATGCGGTCAAGGGAATGATGGTCGTGACCATCGGCGTCAAGGCCGTGCAAATGAATCACCGAGGTGCGCGGCAGATGGTGTTCCAGGTATTGTGGAACGGTTAGATGATGGTTATCCACCCACAAATGACCGATATCGATACACCGCCTGACGGCCGTCGCCTGCAGAAATGGGTCGAGAAAATCCAGCGCGTATCCCTCTACATTTTCCAGCGCCAGCTTTGACCAGCCGCCAGCCTGATCAGCCAACCATGAGAGCGCCTGCATGATGTGCTCCTGCCACAGCCACCTGGCAGTGTCCTCTTGGGGCAGATGACGAATGTGACGACCGTCGAGATGAAATACATACGCCAGGGGATTAAGCGGCCGGGTGCAGGTGATTACCTTTTCGGCGAGCAAGATCGACGGATGGTTGAGGCTCCCGTCGTCTGTTAAACGGATATCCAGCGGAAGATGGACCGTATAAGATAATCCAGCGATCTGTCCAATCGCTTTCAGCTCGGCGGTTTCTTTGGGTGAAGGCAAATTGCTCCTGCCATCCGCCAAATCGAACAATACCAGCTCCATATCATCCACCTGACCGGCCAAAAAACGGGCGTTATTTACCAAATTATCGGCAATAATGTACGAGGTTGTCCCCAAGCGAAACGACCGTTGATTCATCCAAACCTGCTCCAGGCGACAAACGTTAACAAAATTGCCACCTCAGCTGTTTCCACCACTGCGCCATACACGTCTCCGGTAACACCGCCGATACGTCGACCGGCCAACCTGCTCCATCCCCACAACACCGCCGCGGCTGGCAGCCAGGAAAAGACCCCCGGCCAGCCGGCCCAAACAGAAACAAACAGGGGCAAAATTAGAGCGACGATCAGGTCGTGGGGGGTGATTCCGGCCGCAAAATCAGCTCCCATGCCGTTTGTCCGGGCCTGCGGTTGGCGAGCGGCCGCGAGAATCAGCCAGCGGCTAATCGTTCCTGCAGACAGGAGGGCGAACCACCATCGACCGGTCTCAAACAAGGCGGTCAGCGCGGCCGTTTTTAGCAGCAGGACAATCACCAGCCCCACCACCGCAAAAGATCCGGTGTGTGGGTCCTTCATGATTTCAAGACGTCGCTCCCGGGCCACCGGCACAAAAAGACCGTCACAGCAGTCGGCCAACCCATCCAGATGTAAGCCGCCGGTCAGAATCACCCACAAAGCGATCAGCAAAGCAGCGCTCAAAATGGGGGGAAAGAGCTGCATGCTGATCAATCCAGCCCCGCCTAATAGCGCCGCCAAAATCAAGCCAACGGTTGGGAAAAAGCGGCTGGCTCGACTCAACCCGCCCGGGATAAATTCAATCGCCGGTGCGGGCAGGGTGGTCAGAAAGCTGATGGAGAGCCAGAGGAGCTTCAACGTTCTTTCCCGCTGACGGCCGCCTCGGCAAATGTGGCCATTTCATTCAGGGTGCGCGCGGCCGCTTCAACCAGGTGAAAAGCCAACACCGCCCCGGTACCTTCACCCAAACGCAAATCGAGGTTTAGCAGCGGTTCAACCTCTAAACGGGCCAAAATCGCCTGATGGCCAGGCTCTACCGAGGCATGCCCGCCAATCAGGTAAGGTTTTACCGCCGGGTCGATCTCGGCCGCGATCAAAGCGGCCGCAGAAACAATAAATCCATCCATGACGACGGGCAAATGACGGGCGGCCGCACCCAACGTCACCCCTACCAGGCCGGCAATCTCCAAACCACCAACTTTTCGCAATATTTCCAGAGGATTTGTCGATTCAAGCTGATGACGTTCCAATGCGGTTTCAATCATTTTTATTTTATGCTGCAATCGATCATCATCCACACCGGTTCCCCGGCCGGTCATTTCGGATACCGGCCGGCCGGTCACGGCGGCGGTGATCGCCGCGGCCGGGGTTGTGTTGCCAATGCCCATCTCGCCAAGGGCCACGATATCCAGTCCGCGATCATATTCGGCTGCGATCACATCGAGCCCCACCTGGATGGCCGCTTCAACTTCAGCTTGGGTCATGGCTGGCTTCTTAGCCAGATTTTGCGTTCCATAGGCTACTTTGGCTTGAACCAGCTGGGGGTGGGTTGGCAATTCAGCGTTGACCCCAACATCCACAATGGTAATTGTGGCGCCAGCCTGCCTGGCCAGCACATTAACGGCCGCCCCTCCATCGAGAAAATTAATCACCATTTGAGGGGTCACATCAGCGGGGAAGGCGCTTACGCCGGCTTCAGCCACTCCGTGATCACCCGCCATGATAATTACCCCTTTGCGCGGAAACGACGGCCGCGCCTGCCGGGTAATTCCGGCCAATTGAATCGACAAACTTTCCAAACGACCCAAAGCCCCAGCGGGCTTGGTCAACTCATTCTGACGCTGACGAGCGGTGATCATGGCCTGCTCGTCAATTGGAAGAATCGGGGGGTATTTTAGGGGCAACCCGTTTGGGGGAACCTGATCAAAATCTTTTGACATACAGAAAAGTCCTCTTCTTTTCGAAATTAGTTCACAACCGGTGTAATGAGAAGCCAAATTAATGTTCGTGGCCAAAATTAAAAGGTGAAATTTTACCAGGGTTTTACACACTTTGGGGAATAATGTAGAACATAAAAAATAGCCCGGCAAAGCGGGAGCTAAGCAGGGCCATTTTAGAGGGTGGGTTATTAATATGTATAACGAATGATGGTTCAAATCGTTACATTTTGAGCTTAATTCGCCTTACTTACTCAATCATTTGGACCCCCCTGGTAAATTGGTCCTGGTCGGGTCGGCCGAATGGGGATCGTCGGCCGGGGTATGGTCGTCCCTCGTACCGGCGGTCGTTCCGTCGCCGTTGGCATAACCGTAACGGTTGATGTGGCCGTGGGGGTTGCAGTCGCTGTAGGTGCAGGGACAGTCTCTGTAGGCATCGGGGTTAGCGTATGGGTTGGAGTTGGCGTAGGTGTATAGGTGGCCGTAGGAAGCGGTGTTGGGGTATGTGTTGGGGCTACTGTGGCCGTTGGCGGCAAAATTCGGACCGTTAAGTCGGTCATCCACGA